>Ga0182024_10000784_pt1 | contig 83422 bp, 66 predicted proteins | sample P32metaG_FD_120480 | JGI IMG/M metagenome (GOLD analysis project Ga0182024, IMG submission 120480) | Permafrost microbial communities from Stordalen Mire, Sweden - P3-2 metaG (Illumina Assembly) | ecosystem: Environmental > Terrestrial > Soil > Wetlands > Permafrost | place: Sweden: Stordalen...
AAGGGCGACGACTTCGTTCTAGTTGAGTAAGAATCCCGCAAAGCCTACCTACAGCCTTCTGTCAGATGCCTCACAAAATGGAGGATAAATCTCGCCGCTGGGACTAGAATACGTGGAGGTTTCATTTCATCTGGAGGCAATATTTTCGAATGAAAAAAAAGGAACTCACGAGAAAACTATTGTCCTCTATCCCCTGTCCTACGTGTGGTGTGGCTGCCGGAAAGCGTTGTGTCATGCAGTCAGGTGGCTTGCGCCGCGAACCGCATTTAGCCCGGAAGCATTCAGCGGTCGAGGCCGTCGAAAAGAAATCCCATAAACGTTAAGCCCACCGAATGCAGGGATTCAAAATTTGTGTCTTTGCGGCGCTCCTGATTTATCAAAATAGATCCCGGTCCTCCGAGCACCGCATAACGGCATCCGTGTTTACCTTCTAGGAGGGGGTCGGGCTACTACTGTGATCTTGCGCAAGCGGCAACCTGTGATTCTCAAGTGCCCGCTAAGTGCCCAGAATATCCCGTTTTAAGTGGTTTTTGCGGCTAAGAAGAAGGGCTAAGTCGTTTGAATCCGGCAGAGCCAGGTGACGTTCGGAGCGTTATGAGCCCGACGAGCTACCAGACTGCTCCACCCCGCGAGTGCATGATAGCGGAATCGCCACGGGTGGTCAAACAGAGCACCTTGGAAGGCGAAAAGTCAGCAGAGAAACGCTGGTCGAGACAGCACGGCCGACTGCTCACCAGGAGCTATAGGGAGTGCTTTCGAATGGCGACACCGTATTCGAACTGCTGTGTACGTCCGAAATCCCGCTTGTGGTCTGGTCGGCGCTGAGCAGCAAGTCGTCGGTCTGCGTCTGCCAATCCTTGCGCTGCGTGATCGGGTCAGTGGGGATTTCGCGTAGGTAGCCGGCGGAGACCAGATCATCCAGCGATTGCGGCGCGGCCGCTTTGTCGAGCGTATATTGCTGGATGGCGTCGCGGATCACGCGGAGATCTTGCTTGAGCGTGGCTTCCCGCGCGTGCTGTAAGGCTCGCTCGTAGCGGTTAGCCGCCATTCCCAACAGGATGAACATGATCGCGATGACGACCATCATCTCGAGCATCGTGAAGCCGAGTTGACCAAGCCGCGACGTTCTTTTCGAACGGCCGAACTTATTCTGCCGGCTCAACATCCAACCGAGTGTTTTACCAGTCAGCATATTTGGTTCCATCGAGCGCTGTCCCGTCGGACAGGCTATAGACGTCAAAGACATTCTTTCCGCCCCACGAATTCGAAGCGGGATCATCTTGCACGGCGCGCAGCCCCCAAGTGGCGCGGCCGGTCATGGGGTCCGTGGGGATCTTGCGAAGGAAGCGAACACGCTTATCGCCCGCGCTGGCGAGCTGTACGCCCTTCACCAGCGTGTCCAAGTCTGGCGGGTAGCCTTCAGTATCCTGCTCGACGCGGATTTGCCCCTTGTCGGCGGCGTCCTTGTAGCGGTCAATGGCGTCGCGCATTTGGCGCATGTCGTAGCGCAACTCCATCTCGCGCCCGCGCACAATCGTCACGCGCGCGAGCGGCATCGCGGCCGACGCCAAAATCAGCAGAATGGCGCTGGCGATGATGAGTTCCAGCAAAGTCATCCCTGCGGTTGAGCGGGAGTGATGGCGGCGTTGGAGCATTTCGATTCCTACAATTCGCTTGGCAGCCTACTGCTGCACGTGAATAGCGCCTTCGTTGGTGACGAGTTGGATGGGCTGCTGTTGAGAATTCCTCGCGTTGACCTCAACGATCGAGAGTTTCGAATCACCCGGCGCGAGAGCTTTAACGACGATTCCGACCAGCGTGCCCGTTCCGTTGACGCCCGGCGAATTCGGCATGCGGCTGGAAGAGATTACGGCTTGTCCATGCGCCTGATCCACGCGCTGGACGATGGGGCCGTTCTGCGTCCCGTCGCCGAGGAAGCCGCCCTGGCGCACTTCTTCCACAGAAATAACCGCGGGGTTGTATTGCAACAGCATGGGAATCGAGAACAGGTCGTTCACGTTCTGCACTTGGATGCCGATGATCGCCGTTTCGCCAGGCTTAATCGTGATGTTGGCAGGCTCGAAGCGCAGACTCGGCTGGCCCGCGGCGGCCGGCGATTGTGGTTGCGGCGCCATAGCCGCCTGCGGCGGCGCGGTCTGCGGGGCTCCCGGGGTGCTTTGGGTTTGCGCCGGCGGTTGTGCGGTGGGCGGCGCTGGACGTACTTGAATATTATTTTCCGCGCCGGACGCGATGCTCGCCAAATCTGCCATGGTGATAGATGGCCGGCGAACGATATGCGGAATCAGAACCATCAAAACTTCCTGATCAATGTGTTCGACGTTGTCGCTTGAAAACAGGTATCGAAGCAGTGGAATATCGGCAAAACCGGGCCATCCAGAGATGTTGTGGGTGTCCGTGCGTTCGATGATGCCGCTGAGCACGGTTATTTCGCCGTCCTTGATGCGAACGTCGCCGTCCGCGACGTTCTGTGCAATCTCAGGCTGATTGATTCCACCGATGCTCACGTATGCCGCGATGGAGGATACCTCAACGCGCAACTTAAGGCTGATGTCGTCGTCGGCGTCAATGCGGGGGGTCATGTCAATGTTCACGCCGACGTCTTGATACTGAAACTGCGTGTTGACCAGCGGATTGACCAGCGCGGAGCTGCTGGTTGCGCCAACGCCCACACCCGCCTGGAAGCTTCCTGTTGCTATCGGAACGCGCTCGCCGATCTTGAGCTGTGCCCTCTGGCCGTCTACCGAGCGAATCTCGGGATCCTGCAAAACCCGCGTGTCGCTGTCGGTAAGCAGGGCATTGACGGTCGCGCTCGGAAGCGTGACGGCAAAATCGGAGGAGTTCAGATGTTTCAATTGCTGCAGTGTGATCGAGCCGGCTGACGTGGTCGCCGGGGTCGTGGTGGTGCTCGTACTGCTCGTAGTAGCGCTGTTGGGTCCCGTAAAAGTTATCGAGGCGCTTTGGGTCGGGCTGATCCCAAGGTCGCGGGCACGGTCGCGATTGGCCTGCAGAATTTCGATCTTGATGTCCACTTCCGGCTTGGCTTTGTCGATACTCTCGATCAGACGCCGAACCAGCATCATTGTATCGGGCGTCGCGCGAATCACGATGGCGTTGGATGCCTTGACCATGGCCATGTGGCGGAGATTGAGCAGGGTTCGGAGCGCGGTTTGGATGTCGTTCAATTCCTCGCCGGTATCGCTATTCGCGACATAGAAAGTCTCGACTTCCTCTTCCTCGTAGGCCGTGCGCTTCTGCGTATTGTCTTCGGCCACCAGGACGATGTTGCTGGTGACGGGCTTCCAGAAAGTGCCGCTCTGCAGCGCAACCACGTCCAACGCTTGCTCGAGCGTTACATTGGGCAAGTCAACGGTAATTCGCCGCGCCGGAAGCGTGGGATCGAAGATCACCGTGATGCCAGCCAGCTTGCCAATCGTCTGGAACACAAACTTGACGTCGTTCGTCGCTTTGAAATCGATGGGCGCGGTCGAAAGGGGCGTGAGCAGCGGAGGGCCAGGCAGAAGTGCGGACTCCGGCGGTGCTGGTGGAGCGTTGGCAGCCGCGGTAGCAGCCGATTTGTCCGCCATCATCTGCATCGTGCGGCGGCCTTCCTGCGTAGCAAGCTCATTCGAAGGGTCAATCGAGGCGGCCTTTTGGAATTCGGAGAGCGCCATTTGCAAGTCGCCCTTCTTGAGGTATTCCTGGCCTTGCTGGACGTGATACTGCCCGTCCAACGCGCGCAAGCGGACCGTCTTGAGCCGATAGAGTGTGTTCGCGGGATCTTGCTTCAGGGCGCGGTCGAAATGGATCAAGGCGCTGTCGTAGTCCTGCAGCAACTCGGCCTGATCGCCCAGCTTGGCTTCCTGGCCGCCGCTATTCGCCTTTGGGCAGCCCGATAGCATTGCTCCGGCGCATCCCAAGGCCAAAAACACCAAATACCTATTCGGCATTCATATTCTCCACGTAGAGCCAGGGGAATTTGAGTCTAGCACCCGTGCAACAATGCAACAACCCACGTGCTTGCTTATAGTAAACACCGGCGGCTAAGATGGTCCGGCGTGGCGAAAAAAGAATCGAAGCCCGGAAAGAACGAACGCGGCGGCGAATTATTGGTCGCACAGAACCGCTCGGCCTCCTACAATTATCACTTGCTCGAACGCTTCGAAGCGGGCATGGCCCTGCGCGGCACCGAAGTCAAAGCGCTTCGCGAGGGCAAAGCCAATATTCGTGAGGCCTATGCACATATCCGGGGCGGTGAGCTCTGGCTCGAAAACTGCCACATCTCCGAATACCGTGCCGGAGGCCCGTGGAACCATGCTCCGTTGGGTACTAGGAAGCTTTTGATGCACAAAGAGGAGATTCGGAAGCTTGTGGATAAGACCGAACCCAAAGGCACCACGCTGATCCCCATCCGCATTTACTTTCGAAATGGCCTCGCCAAATGCGAAATTGCCCTGGCCCAGGGCAAGAAGGACTGGGACAGGCGCCAGGAAGCGCGCACCAAGGAAGCACGGCGCGAAGTCAAGGATGCTATCTACCGTTCCCGGAGGCGTTAAGACTTCATGAACATCACGTTAGAAACCCGTTCGCCCGCACAAGTGGAGACGCAAGCACTCGTGGGTTATGTATTCGACGAGGATCCCGTCAGCGGCCGCGTCGCTGAACTCGGCCCTGCCAGCGACGTCTTGCGCCGCCTCGCGAAAAATGACGAGCTGACGGGCAAGTCGCTGGAGATTACCTATATTCACGCGCCGCAGGGACTCGCTGCCGAGCGTCTGCTCATCATTGGGGCGGGGAAGAAGGGCAAGTTCGACAACGCGCAGTTGCGCAAACTCGCCTCGGTCGCCCTTCGCCATCTGAAAGCTCGTGGAGTAAAGCGACTCGTCTTCCTGGCGCGCGAAGACGGTGCGACAGCCGACGCCGCCCAAGCCGTCACGGAAGGCCTGGTCTTGGGTGATTTCGAAGGCGATAAGTACAAGACCGGCGATAAGAAGAACAGCGGCGCGTTCGAATCCGCGGCGCTGGCCGGCTGGGACGCAAAGAGCGGCGCGGACAAAGCTATTGAAAAGGGGCGCATCATCGCCGAAGCGCAGAACTTCGCGCGTTCGCTGGCTAATGAGCCTGCGAATTATTTGACGCCCAAGGTCTTGGCCGACCGAGCGGCGGAAATGGCCCGCGAGAACGGGTTGGGGTGCGACATCCTGGATGAAACACGCATCGCGGAGCTGAAAATGGGCGCGCTGCTTTCCGTCGCCCAGGGTGGCCCGGAACCGCCGCGGATGATCGTGATCACCTACAATCCGCCCAACGCCGCTCCGGGCAGCCCGGTGCTGGCGCTCGTGGGCAAGGCGGTCACCTTCGACACCGGCGGCATTTCCATCAAGCCCGCTGCGGATATGGATAAGATGAAGTTTGATATGTCCGGCGGGGCGGCCATGATCGCAACGATGAAGGCGCTTTCGAAATTGAAGCCAGCCATCAAAGTGATCGCGGTTGTGCCCAGCACAGAAAACATGCCCGGGGGCCGCGCGCAGAAGCCGGGAGATGTGCAAGTTTCCATGTCCGGCAAAACCATTGAGGTGCTGAACACCGACGCCGAAGGCCGCTTGATCCTTGCGGACGGCGTGACGTATGCGCGCAAGCTCGGCGCCACACACCTTGTGGACGCTGCTACGCTTACAGGCGCGATTGTCGTAGCCCTGGGCGCCGTGAACGCCGGCGTCTTTGGGACCAACCAAGCTTTCACGGACCGCGTGCTGGCCAGCGCCAAAGCGGCGGGGGAAAAAATGTGGCCCATGCCCATGGACGACGAGTACCGCGAGATGATGAAGGGCACCATCGCGGACCTGCAGAATATTAGCGGAGGCCGCTACGCCGGCGCCATCACGGGCGCGATGTTTATCCGCGAGTTTGCCGAGGATACGCCTTGGGTGCATCTGGACATCGCCGGCACCGCGTGGCTCGATGACGCCAAGCCCTGGATGGCTAAGGGCGGCACGGGCACGCCGGTGCGCACGCTGGTTGATCTGGCGATGAATTTCAATTCGAAGAAGTAGGCGGCTCGCTGCGCGCAGCTTACATTTTGTCGGGAGCTTCGATGCCAAGCAGGTCGAGGGCTGCCACAAGCTGCTTTTCCACCAAGCTGCACATCGCCAAGAGGAGCGATTTGCGGACCGGGTTTACTTCGGAAAGAATGTGATGTTTGTGGTAGAAATTGCTGAACGCTTGTCCCAGCTCAAAGCAATATTTCGCCACGAACGCGGGCTCCTGCGATTTGATCGCCGCTTCCACCCGCGCGCCTAGCGACCCGGCGAGCAGGATCAACTCCCACAGATCATCTCCGGCCGGTGCGGCGAGAAGATCGCGATAGCGCGCCGGATCAGCGGCCAGCTCGGACCTTGAGAACTTTTCTCCTCGCTCTTCCGCCCTCTGAAAAATGCTCCTGATCCGAACGACGGCATACTGGCAGTAAGGCCCAGTCTCGCCTTCGAAACTCAAAGCGTCGTTGAAATCGAAGGCGATGATCGTATTGCGCGCGAACCGGAGCATGAAATAGCGCAGCGCACCGATCGCGATCCGGTGCGCCACTTCAGCGCGTTCGGCATCCGGCACGGTGGCATGGCGCTGATCCACTTCCGCCTGGGTCGCGGCCTCAAGCTTGTCCAAGAGGTCGTCGGCCTTAACTCCCAGCCCGCGGCGGCCACTGACTTCCACATAGCTCCGCGCAGCGTCCTCCGCTGAAAGCTGGTAGCCCATATCGGCAGCGCAGCGCGGCGTGAGCGCCACGATCTCATAGCTGAAATGCGTCGAGCGCGCGGCCTGATCGTCATAGCCCAAGGCTCGCATCCCTGCGACGACCACGTTTTGTAGGTAACTTTGGCGCGCATCAATCACGTTGTAGACACGGTCCGCGTGGCCGAATGCGGGCGCTCCGCTTTCGGCGCCGTCCACGCAGCTTGTCCAGACGATGTGTCCTTCCCGCGTAGTGTGAAAACGGCGATAGTGAAAATCTTTACCGAGCAGGCCAAACTTCCAGAGTTGATACGCAATATCCTTGCCGACGTAGGTCACCGTACCGTTGGATCGCACAATGATCTTCGCGTCGTCGTCCGCCGAACCTTCTTCGGACGGTTCCGCTTCATTCGGTTCAGCCGTGCGCATCACCCAGCAGCCGTCAGTCTTGCCTGCGGTAGAGAGATGGATCGCGCCGCGCTCCTTGAGCAGCGTAAACGCCGTGTCCCAGAACTTGAGGTGCAGGATTTCACTCTCGCGGGGAAGAACATCGTAGGTGACTCCAAGCCGCTCCATCGTGTTCAGATGGCAGCGCACAATCGCATCCGAGATGATTTCGGCCAACTCGGCTGCGGCGCCGTGTCCTTCTTCAATGGACTTGAGGGTGTCGCTGCGGAGCGCCAGCCGCGCTTTGTCTTCTTCGAGAAAGGACGTTACACGCGCGTAGAGGTCCCAGCAGAAGTAATCGAACTTTGGTGCGGCTGCCAACGCGCGCACATCGGCAGGCGATTTCTTCTCCATATGCTGAAAACCGAGGACCACATCGGCCACCTGTACTCCGGTGTTGTCAATGTAGTTTTGCACCTCGACGCCATGGCCCGAGTGCCGCAGCAACCGCACAAAGGCATCGCCGAGCACCGCATTCCGCAGGTGCCCGATGTGCGCGGCTTTGTTCGGATTGATGTTTGTGTGCTCGACGATGATCTTGCGTGTGCTCCGGGCGGCAGGGACCGACGCCTGATGCGCCGCCGCATACGCGGATGCGAAGAACTCCCCGCGATCAAAATAGACGTTCAGATAGCCGGCGCCCGCGACTTCCAGTCTGGCGACTCCTGGGACCGCGCCCATCGAATTGGCGATTTCCTGGGCGATCTGACGCGGTGGGCACTTGAGCAGCTTGGCCAGTTCGAAGCACACCGGTGACGACAATTCGCCCATGGATACCTTTGGCGGGCGTTCGGTGGCGACGTTTGGATCCTGGCCATACCGGCTCGAAATGTAATTCGCCAGACGTTTTCGAAAACGGGCTTCGAGCTCGTGGTACACGCGGCTCCTTTGCTCGGGAAGAGTAAGTGATTATAGGGAAAGGGCTTCGGGCCGTCAAAATAGCGCCCACTGCGGCGACGCGTCGAAGTCCGCTATTTGACAGTCTGCGGACCGCAGAATACTATGCGGGCGCTCGCGAGCAATCGCGCGTTGCGACACGCAACCCTCCGAACTCTCGAATTGGCTGGCTGCGTGCGAGAGGCGAATGCGATTCGAAAACGCGTGCTCGCCGAAGCGTCCCTCGCATGGGACAAGCAACTCGGAGACAAAACGCTAGCTCATGTCTGAGGGCTCCAAGCCGAAGTTTTATCTCACCACGCCGATCTACTACACGAACGGCCTGCCGCACATCGGCCACACGTATTCGACCATCGTGTGCGACACGATTCGCCGCTACAAGCGCATGCGCGGCTACGACGTGGTGCTCACTACCGGCACCGACGAGCATGGCGTCAACGTTGAGCGCTCGGCAGCAAAGGCCGGCAAGAGTCCACAGGATTTCGTGGACGAGATGGCCGGCGAGTGGCGCAAGATCTGGGATGATTTTGGAATCCAGGGTGACGAGTTTATTCGCACCACCGATTTGCACCATGCACACACGGTGCAATGGCTATTCCAGAAATGCCGCGAAAATCGCGATGAGAATGGCCAGGAATACATCTACAAGGGCCAATACACGGGCCAATACTGCGTCTTCGACAATGCCTATGTGAACGACGCCGGTCCCGGCGATCCGTGCCCCGATTGCGGGCGGCTCACGGAGACCGTCAGCGAAGAGAACTATTTCTTTCGACTGTCCTCTTTCCAGAAGCGCTTGCTACGCCATTACGCCGAACATCCAGAATTCATCCAGCCTGACGCGCGCCGCAACGAAGTACTGAGCTTTGTCGAGGGCGGGCTGAAGGACCTGAGCATCACGCGCACCTCGATTCGCTGGGGCATTCCGGTACCGGGTGAGGCGCCGCACGTTTTTTACGTGTGGTTCGATGCGCTCACCAGTTATCTCAGCGCGGTCGGAGGAGCCGACTACGAGCGGCGCGGCTACTGGCCGGCCAACTTGCACCTGGTGGGCAAAGAAATCATTCGCTTCCACGCGGTTTACTGGCCCGCCTTCCTGATGGCTGCCGGCGTTCCGGTGCCAAAGCAGATCTGGGCGCACGGTTGGCTCTTGATGGACAGCAGCAAGATGAGCAAATCGCGCGGCAATGTCGTGCGTCCGCGGCCGATTGTTTCCGTGCTGGGTATGGACGCGCTGCGCTATTTTCTGCTGCGCGAAATCGTGTTCGGCCAGGACGGCAATTTCAGCTATGACGCGCTGGTCATGCGCTACAACGCCGACCTTGCCAACGGTCTGGGCAATCTCGCCAGCCGCACGCTGACAATGATTGAGAAGTATTGCGGCGGCCAAATCCCCAAGCCTTCGGCAAGCGCGATTGACGAACAGCTCAAGTCTGCCGCAGGCCAAGCGATCGAAGCTGCCATGGCCGCTTACGAACAATATCAATTCGCGCGCACGCTCGAAGCGATCTGGGGCCTGATTGCCGAGGTGGATGCGGTGATCACCGGGCAGAAACCCTGGACGCTCGCAGAAGATCCCGCAAAGCGGCCGGCGCTCGAAGCTGTGCTCTACGGCGCCGCAGAGGCGCTGCGGATCGTGGTGGCTCTCGCGCATCCCGTGATTCCCGCGGCCACCGAGAAAATATGGCGGCAGCTCGGGCAGAGCGGCCCGCTCCGCGAGTTTCGCATTGACGCACTTCTCTGGGGCCAGCTCAAGCCGGGCACGCGGACCGGCAAGCCCGAAGCCGTATTCCCGCGCACAGACAAAGTTGAGGCAATCGAAAGGATCGAAGCCATGGAACAGGAACCAAGCAAGCCCGCCGCACCGGCAGCCAGCGCTCCGGCACCCCAGGCACCCGCCGCAACGACGCAAGCCGCTAGCGCGGCCACGCCCGGAAAGATCAGCATTGACGAGTTCCTGAAGGTCGAGATGCGCGTCGGCCAAGTGCAGACGGCGGAGCGCGTTCAGGGCGCGGACAAACTGCTGAAGCTAACCGTGGACATCGGCGATGAAGTCCGGCAGATCGTAGCGGGCATTGCCACCGCCTATGAGCCGGAGCATCTGGTCGGCCGCAAAGTGGCCGTGGTGGTGAATCTTGCTCCCAGGAAGCTTCGCGGAGTCGAGTCCAACGGCATGATCGTCGCCGCCGCTGCCGGTCCCGACGGGAAGCCCATACTCGCCGGCTTTCTGGAAGACGTGCCGGTAGGCTCGCGGCTGAAATAGTGCGCTGTTCGAGACGCGGCGCAGATCGGCCGCATGCCGATGATGGAACTCATAGATTCCCACGCGCACATAGACTTTCCGCAGTTTGACGAAGACCGCGACGCCATGCTCGAACGGGCGCGCGCGGCGGGAATCGGCACGCTGCTTGCCATCGGTAGCGGCCCTGGCCCCGAGAAACTCGACGCGGCGCTGCCTTTTGCTGAGAAGAACGATTGGATCTACGCGAGCGTTGGCATCCACCCGCATGAAGCCGCTCAGGTGACCGATCAGCATCTGGCGACGCTCGATCAACTCGCGAAACATCCGCGAGTGATTGCCTGGGGCGAAATTGGCCTCGACTATCACTACGATTTTTCGCCGCGAGAAACGCAGCAGTACGTCTTCCGCCGCCAACTGGCTCAGGCTCGCTCGGCAAAGCTTCCGGTCATCATTCACTGCCGGGACGCGTGGCCCGACTGCCTGGCGGTCCTAGAAGAGGATTGGCGCAGTTCGGGGCTGGGCGGCATTTTTCATTGCTTCACGGGCACCCTTGAGGAAGCTCAGCATGGACTCGACATGGGCTTCGTGGTTTCGTTCGCGGGCAACATGACGTATCGCAATGCACAGAATCTTCAGGATGTGGCCAAGAGTTTGCCGCTCGACCGTCTGCTGATCGAGACCGACTCACCCTATCTCGCGCCGCAGGCCTATCGCGGCAAGCGCAACGAGCCGGCTTACGTTGCTGAGGTAGCGCGGACACTCGCGAGTGTGAGAGACTTAGCCGTCGAGGAAATCGCGGCTGCCACGGCTGCAAATTTCCGCAAATTTTTCCGCCTCGCGCCATGCGAGCCGCGGAACACCCCGGGGTCCTGAGAAGGAGGCTCCCCATCTCCCTGCTGATCGCAAAGGAGATATTCGATCTGGTTCGCGACGACCTGCTGAAGGTCGAGCGGGAGCTTTCGCTGCAGAGCGATTCGGCGCTCGAACCGGTCGCCGAGATCGGTACCTACCTGCTCGGCGGCGGTGGCAAACGGCTGCGTCCCGCTCTGCTTTTACTGGCGGCCAAATATTCGGGCTACGAAGGCAATGGCGCTGTGCGGCTGGGGGCGGTCGTCGAACTGATCCACAGCGCCACGCTGATCCACGACGACGTGATTGACGGCGCCCAATTGCGCCGCGGGCGCCCATCCGCAAACGCTCGCTGGGGCAATCATATGAGCGTGCTCGCAGGCGATTGGCTTTACATGCAGGCCTTCCAGATGGCGCTCGAGGAGCGAAATTTCCGCGTGCTCGACCTGCTGATCGAGCTCACGCAGAATATGGTTGAGGGCGAGCTTTTGCAGCTCACACGGATCGGCCGCATGGATCTGAATGAAGCGGAAGCGATCGAGCTAGCCACGCGTAAGACGGCGTGCCTTTTTGCCGGGTGCGCACGCCTGGGCGCGGTTCTCGGACGGCAGCACGAAGAGACCGAAGAATCGCTTGCCGAATATGGACGCTACTCCGGCTTGGCCTTTCAGCTCGTGGACGATCTATTGGACTTCACCGCGTCACCGGCAAAGCTTGGCAAACCCGTGTTGAGCGATCTGAAAGAGGGCAAAGTCACATTGCCGCTGATCTACGCGCTTGAGCGTGACGGCGCCGCCGGCCGGAAACTCGTCGCCACCGTGCTCGAGGAGCGCGGTTTCGAAAGCGTTCGCCCGGAGCAGATCACCGCGCTGGTCCACGAGACGGGCGCGCTCGATCGCGCACGGCGGCTGGCGCACGAGTTCGTGGATCGCGCCAAAGCCAGTCTCAATGGCGGAAGCGCGACGGAGTATGGCCGCGCGCTTATGGCCGTCCCGGATTTCATCCTCGCTCGCGACTGCTAGCTGATCGCTAGCCCCGCAACTCCTCCATGCTGCCGTTCAAGCTCGTCTACCACGACAAATACGATCTGCAGCTTGGCGAACACGTCTTTCCTTCGCAGAAATATCTGCTCGTCCACGACGCGCTTCTCGCCGAGCACGTCGCAAGCGCGGAAGACTTCTTGCGTCCTGGCCCGGCTGACGACGCCGATGTGCTGCGCGTCCACACCGCCGAGTATGTCCACAAGCTGAAGACGGGGACTCTGAACCCCATGGAGAAGATTCGTCTGGAGATTCCCGCGGGACCGGAAACCGTGAGGGCCTTTTGGCTGGCGGCCGGCGGCACGATTCTGGCCGCGCAACATGCCATGAAGGATGGCTTCGGCGGCAACATCGGTGGAGGCTTCCACCATGCCTGCCCTGGGCACGGCGAAGGCTTTTGCATGATTCACGACGTCGCTATCGCCATCCGGCGCTTGCAGGCCGATGGGGCCATCCGCACGGCAATGGTGGTGGACACGGACGTCCATCAGGGGAATGGCACCGCAACCATTTTTGCGAAGGATGATACGGTGTTCACGCTCTCCATCCAGCAGGAAAACAACTACCCGGCGCCGAAGCCGCCTTCGAATCTCGATCTAAACCTCGCCGACGGCGTCACTGACGCGGATTATCTGGCCATCCTCGAGCAGGGCCTGATGCAAGCGCTCAGGGAATTCCATCCGGATGCCATCTTCTACGTCGCCGGCGCCGATCCTTACCGCGAGGACCAGCTCGGAGGTCTCCGGCTTTCAATCGAGGGCTTGCAGCGGCGCGACCGCTTGGTTTTTGAACACGCGCGGCGCCTGGAGCTGCCGGTGGTGATTACCCTGGCAGGCGGATACGCCCGCCACGTCGAGGATACGGTCCGCATCCACGTGAACACGTTCCTCACCGCCCGCGACGTGGCCACCGCATACCCATACAGCAAGGCATCTTCTCGTTCGCGCTGAGAGGGCCCGTCCGAGTGAAATTGCGGCCGGAGGCTATAGGATGCAGTGACCGCGCTGGGAAGTACATTCGAAAGCCCTCCGGCGAGTTCTTGGGAACATTTCGCGCGGGAATGCGTTTTACTCCTCAGGGAACGGTTCGTCCGGCCGTAGATACGGCGAGGGAGCGAAACATGAACACGAGCTTGCTGCGGGACATCGGCTATGCCGTCAGGATTCTCCGGCGAAGCCCAGGCTTCACAGTGTTGGCAGTCCTCACCCTGGCTCTTGGCATCGGTGCGAATACAGCAATTTTCAGTGTCTTTGACGCTGTCCTGCTGCGCCCGCTGCCGGTTCGCGGCCCGCAACGGCTGGTGGTGATCCATGACCAACTGCCCGCGCTCAATCTTCCTCGCACAGAGATTTCAGCGACGCAATACGTCGAATCCAGCCGCCGCACCGACCTGTTCGAAAACACCTCCGCCCTTACGATGCAGAGCTTCAACCTGATGGGGCAGGGGACTCCGCAGCGCCTCATCGCGTTGCGCGTCTCCGCGAGTTTCTTCCCGCTCCTCGGCCTGCACGCTCAGCTCGGCAGGGTCTTCACGCCGGAAGAGGATCGCTACGGCGGCGGGCAGGTTGTATTGCTAAGCGATTCTCTCTGGCGCAGTACATTCGGCTCGAATCCGGGTGTTCTTGGGAAGTCACTCCAGTTGAATGGCTCCAGCTACAACGTGATTGGGGTGCTGCCTCCAGCGATGCAGGTCCTCTACCCGCATACAGACATCGTGGTTCCCGCGGCGTTTACGCCCGCGGAGCTTTCCCAGGATCGCGCGTGGAGCTTGGCTTGGACGATGCTTGCGCGCCTGAAGTCCGGCGTGAGCGTGGCGCAGGCCCAGGCCGGCATCGCGACCACCGCCGCGCACCTTGCGGAGGGGGCAGACCTCAGCGGGTTTGGTATGGAGGTTCGTCCGCTGCTCGATGAGCGCGTGGGTGACGTTCGCGAGCCGCTGTGGATGCTGCTCGGAGCGGTTGTGCTGGTGCTGCTGATTGCCTGCGTCAATATCGCGAACCTATTGCTAGCACGCGCCGGAACGCGATCACGTGAAATCGCGATCCGCGCCGCGATGGGCGCAAGCCGAATTCGAATTGTCTTTCAGCTTCTGACGGAGAGCGTCCTGTTGGCTGCTGCGGGGGGCCTGCTCGGCCTGCTGTTCGCGGAGTGGGGAATCCGAGGGCTGGAAGCGCTGGCTCCGCGGGATCTGCTGCGCTCGGGAGCCATTGAGCTGAATTGGACGGTCCTCGCGTTTACGCTTGGGATCTCGGTTTTGGCCGGGGCGCTGTTCGGCCTGGCGCCGGCATTGCAATCTACGCGAACCGATCTAAACGAAGCTCTGAAAGAAAGCGGCCGCTCCGGCACAGGCGGAACCCGGCGGCAGGCGCTGCGGCGCGTGCTCGTGGTCTCCGAAGTAGCGCTTGCGCTTATTCTCGTCGCCTGTTCGGGGCTGCTGCTGCGCAGTTTTGCGAAAGTGCTCGAGGTGAATCCCGGCTTCAATGCACGGAATTTGCTCACCATGCGGCTCTCTTTACCGCAAAACAAATACTCGGATCGCGTTCGCGTCACCGAATTCGGTGAAGATCTCGTGCGGCGGGTGGCAGCAGTGCCCGGGGTGCTTCACGCCGCGATGGCATTCGAGCCCCCATTCATTGGCGGCGACAATTCTGTGTTTTCCATCCGCGATTACACGCCGGGTCCAGGCCGACCCGTGCCGCACGCCGATTATCTGCTCGTCAGCCCGGACTATCTTGCAACGATGCAGATCCCCTTGCTCCGGGGGCGCTGGTTCACTCCGGAGGACTTCGCGGCGATGGCCAAGGCGGGAAACATGGGGGCAGGCACGGCAGTCGTCATTGACGAAGCCCTTGCCAAGCGTTTCTGGCCGGATCGCGACCCGATCGGCGGTGGGCTCGGCTGGTCGGACAAGGGCCCGTGGTCCACCGTGGTTGGCGTCGTTGGCTCGGTACGCCGCTCAGAGCTCACCGAAGAATCGAAGGGCGCGTTTTACATGCCTCGGTATTTCGGAATCACGACGCTGATCGCACGCACTTCTGGTAATCCGGATACGCTGGGGAACACAATCCGCACGCAGGTCGCGAATGTAGACCCGGACCAGCCGGTCTATGACGTTCAAACTATGGAACAGCGCATCAGCCAATCGCTCGAGCGGCGCCGCTTTGCCACCCTGCTGCTGGGCGTTTTTGCGGGTTTAGCGTTTCTACTTGCGTTGATCGGTCTGCAGGGAGTGATCGCCTACATCGTCACGCAGCGCACGCACGAAATTGGGATTCGCATGGCGCTCGGCGCGCAGCGCTCGGACGTCTTGCGGGACGTGCTGGGGCAGGGAATGGCGCTCGCGATTGTGGGAGTCGTCATCGGCTTGATTGGAGCCGGCTTGGCGTCGCGCGTGATTGCCGATCAGCTTTTCGGCATTCAGCCACTGGATTGGAGAACCTATCTCGGTGCATCGGTGGTCTTGATTGCAGCCGCGGTTCTTGCCAGCTACATTCCCGCGAGACGCGCTACAAAAGTGGATCCGATCATCGCACTGCGCTATGAATGAACGTGCTTCGATCGGCTCAGGCGGGATGCCTATGGCTGCGGCGTTCGCGGCGCCGAAACAGCGCTTAAGATCGCCTGCGCCAGCCCTTCCGCGAAGCCATCCGGCGTGAATCCCTCGCCTCGATAGACGACCTTCCCGCCACGATCGAGGACAATCACGGTCGGCAGCGATTCGACTTTGAGTGCGTCGTCCAGCCCGTCGGCGTAGACGAGCGTGCCTTGCACCTTATGCTTGGCGAGATAGGCGGCGACGCGGCTCTGATCGTCATCGGCGTTTGCAGCAAGGAACACGATGTCTTTGGAACCGCTGAACATCTGCCCGACTTGGTCGAGCAGCGGAGCCATTTGGGCGCACGGAGTGCACCAGGTCGCCCAGAAATCGAGCACGACCACCTTTCCCCTGACCTCGGCCATCTTAACGGAGCCAGGGTCGTCCACGCGACGCAAGATAAAGCCGAATGGGTCGGTGACGCCCTTATTCGCCCCGTTTACGGGCTTGGACGCGGCGGCCGGCCGGTCATACGCCGCCAGAATCGCTTCGCCGAGGCCCTTTTCGCTGCCGTGGGCAAGCTGCCAGAGGTTGCCGAGCTTTCGGCGAACCTCGGCGCGATCCACCGTGGCGCCCTCCTGCCCTGGAAGAACGAAGGCCAGCAGATATTGCTGGATCGCGGCGTCACGGTCGCCCTTGAGCTCGGCGATCTCGCCGAGCTGCAAAGCCGCCGATGGATTAGCGTCCAGTTTATAGCTTTGCTGAAAATCCTTGGTTGCGGAGTCATTGTCGTGATGCTCCGCTTCCAACCTGCCGCGCAAGAGATATAGCGTCATCTCAACGTGGTTCTGCTGCGCGAGCCATTCTGCTTCTGAGTTTCGCGCGGGCTTGTCTTCGATCGGAGTTTTCTCGACGCGGTCCAGCGCGCGCGTCACATATCCTGCGGCGCGCGTGAGACGGTCGTCCCCACCTTGCTCTTCGAGCAGGGTCGCCGTCAGCAACATGGTTGATGAGTCGTCCGGCGCGAGCGCGATGATGCGTTCAGCATAGTCAATGGCCTTCAGAGGTTCGCGGAGCTGTAGCTCCGCTTCGACCAATGCCCGGTACACGGCGATCTTTCTCGGTGCGTTGGGGAATCGCCGGAGGTAATCCTCCAGATTGCGAACGAACGCGGCGCGATCGTTGCCGGCGGCATCAATCGCACGCTGCAATTCGGACTCGGCGTCGGGAGCCCTCGGGGCATTGGGCGCTTGCGCGCCTTTGGGCTGGCTGGGCGAAGTACCACCGGCTGCCGTTCCTTGTGCAACCGCCGGAGGCTTGACCGTCTGCCCCGGAGGTTGCTGCGCAGCCAATGAAATGGCAAGCCATGCAAAACCGCAAAGGTAGGGAACCTTCACCAGCGCTATTGTATCTGAAGCGAAAGAGGGCGGGATCAGCGGATCTCTATGCCGCCTGAATGCGTACTGATTTCCACACGAGCCGCGCCCGATCCAAGGTGCCCACGCAGCGAGTGCGAGCCACCCTCCTGCTCGAGCAGCAGCGGCAAGCTCGTCTGAATCCTGCCCGACGTGGCATGCGCATAGAGGCGGAAGCTGGCATCCGAGGGCACTTCGAGCGAAACGCCACCGGAGCTCGAGACCAACTCCCAATACTTGCCCGGCGCGGGATTGCCATTCACGCGCACACGGCCCGACCCCGTCCCCACGCGCACATCGGCCGCCGCCTCGCTGATGTCAATGTTGCCGCTTCCGGTGTGCGTGTTCACGCGGCCGCCCGGATGATCCACGGTGACGTGGCCCGCGCCGCACTCCGCGACAATGTCCCCGCCGATGCGGATCAGCGTCAGGCTTCCCGAGCCCGCGCTGACGTTGACCGGCCCACCGACGTCTTCCAATTCGACACCGCCGCTTCCCGTCGTGGCCCTTACGTCTTCTTTGATCTCGCGCGCGTTTAGGCGCCCCGATCCCGACTCCAATTCCGCCGGCCCTTGAATTCCAACGATCTCCATCCGGCCGGAACCCACCGTCACCCGCGCTTGTGTTTCGACGGGGACATAGATGGTGTAATCCACGCGGGCGTCGTGAAGCCTGCCGCCACTGAGCCCGACCTGCACCGCATTGCCCACTTGCTCGACCGGTGGATGGTTCGCCAGATCGTCAGCGTCAGCGCGCGCATTCTCGAACGCAAATCCCCATACCGAGTAATTCCCGTGAATGCGCACCTGCCCATCCTGGCCTGTGCGGATTTCGACGAGTCCCGAGCCATTGTGGACTTCGAGCTGGACCGGGCCACTCACGATCAACGTTCGGTCAAAGCTGCCCGTTACGCTCGGCCCAACGCACCCCACCAGAACGCTTGCGGCTGCCAGAGCCACCGCGAACGCCCAAACAGGGCTCTTATCGCAATACGCAGAATAGCCGCGGCTCATCTTTTCCTCTTAGTCCTGCGCGGAAAGCTTCCACGCCGTCAATTCATTATACGCAGTCCGGAAGCAGAAGGTTCCGCGGAGAAACACATTGCGCCTTCCGCGCACATTCGGCGGGTACTGCGGCTTTACTGAAAATCCAGCAGGACGTCAATCGTGTGCGTTTCCGTGTTTCTCCGCAGGAGCTGCCCCGTCTTTTCATAGTGCACCGGCAGGTTATCAAACATCTCTGCTGTCGGCCGGGCGAGTTTGTCGTAAAACTGCTCGAAGTACGCATCATCAAACACCGAGCCGCGATCCATCGTCCACGCGAGCCGCAGATGCTTCTCGGCGTCGACCGAAAGCCCCGTCACGATCAATTCGCCCATGTGATATTGGGCGCCTTCGGTGATGCGCACGGCATATTTCACGTGGGCGGCGGCATCGTCAAATTGCGCGTCGGGCTCTACCGCGCTGTCCTCGTACCCGATGTGCGCGTACGCGCGGCTCACGGCCAGCCACAGCGCCTGAATCTTATTGCCGTCGGCGGGAGAATCCGGCGTGATACCCACCATCGAGTTAAGCGCCGTCGCGCTCAGTGCTGCGTTGCCCGACCACGCCACACCGCCCCACAGGTAGACCGCGCCCGGCGAGATCGGCAGGGTGGCGATCACCGCCTTCTGGCCGCTGCTCGCGGACGAGCCGGAAAGCTCCGCCGAGGGCTCGCCGAAAGTCACTTTCAAGCGTCCGCTGGCCAGATACGCCGGCCGCACCTCTTCGTACGCGAAGAGGTCGATCGCGTACCGTGAGTAGGGCTTGCCTATCAGGTCGCTCATGCGCGCAGTTACTTCTCCGGAAGTGCCGGCGAACGCGTCCGTGAAATTGAGTTTTTCGAGCTGCACGGCCGAACCTGCTACGCTGAACTGCAGGAAAGGTCCGGCGCCGTCAGGGCGCTGCAGAACGTCGCGCCGCACTTGCCCGAACACGGCGCGGCTGGGGAGAAGCTTCTGAATGGCTTGCGCCATCAGATCCACCATTTGGCCTTCCCCGGGAGCCGTAGTGCCGTAGAAGGGCACCGCCGCGCGGACAGCGGCGTTGATTTCATCGTCTGTGAACCAGGGAAAATTGTCGTACTCGACTGGAAATGTTGGGGCTTCACGCACTACAAACTGTAACTCCACGCCGTCCGCCGCGGTCTTGTAGCTGAAGCTAACGCTGGCGAATAACCCGAGCGCGGACATCCTGTCCGCGGCGGCTTGCAAGTCGGCCTTGCCGACCATGTCACCGACCTTCAGCCCGCTGGCGGCCAGAAGCTGGCTGTCGGATAGTTTGCTCGACCCAGAGAACGCTATGCGGGAAACCTTCGCGGCGCCTTGGCCGGAAGCCTGTACGGCAGATGTCTGCGCCAGCGCGTAGTCCCATTTGCACGCAGCAGCAAATAACAGGAAGATTGACAGAATAAGGCAAAGAACGAGAAATTTTCGCTTCATTAGCAATGGGTGGCGCAAGACGATGCACCCGCCCATATTCTAGCGCGTCTCGCGGCGCACGGCGTAGCCGGATCGGCCGACTCCCGGGACGAGAAGCCGGGTGGCGCGGTGAAGCAGCTATTCGACGGTGACCGACTTTGCCAGGTTCCGCGGTTGATCCACGTCGCAGCCGCGCCGCACCGCGATGTGGTAGGCCAGCAATTGCAACGGAACAATCTCCAGGATCGGCGCAAGGAGCTCCGGCGCGGGAGGAATCTCGATCACATGATCGGAAGCCTCTTTCGCGAGCTGGTCGCCCTGCGTGACGATGGCGATCACGATGCCGTCGCGCGCCTTCACTTCCCTGATGTTTGAGATGCTCTTCTCGTAGCGCGTCACCGATGCCGGATCGTTCTTGTCATGCGTCGCCAGCACCACGACGGGAAGATTCTCATCAATCAGCGCGTTCGGGCCGTGCTTCATTTCGCCTGCCGGGTAACCCTCCGCGTGAATGTAGGAAATTTCTTTCAGTTTCAAAGCACCCTCGAGCGCAATGGGAAAGTGAATGCCGCGGCCGAGGTAGAGAAAATCCGTGTGGCGGAAAAGCTCGCGCGCGAGCGTGTCATAGATTCCGGACTCGTCGCCTTGCAAGACTGTTTCCAACTTGTGCGGGATGCGGGTGAGCTCCTGCATCGTCAGCCGGGCGCAGTCCGATGTCACCGTTTCGCGCACCTGCGCGAGGTAGAGCGCCACCACCATCAGCGCGGTGAGCTGCGACGTGAATGCCTTGGTGGAGGCGACGCCAATTTCCGGCCCGGCGTGCGTCAGTACCGTTCCGGCCGCCTCGCGCGTAATCATCGAGCCTTGCACGTTACAGATCGCCAGCGTTTTTGAGCCTTTCTGTTTCGCTTCGCGCTGCGCCGCCAGCGTGTCGGCCGTCTCGCCCGATTGGCTGATGCAGATGCACAGGGTGTCCGGCCCCATGATCGGATCGCGATAGCGGAACTCGCTGCCGTAATCCACCTCAACCGGGATCTTGGCAAGCCGCTCGATCATGTATTTCCCGGCCAGTGCGGCGTGCCAGCTTGTGCCGCAGGCTACGATCCGCACATTGCGGAACTCGCGGAACTCGTCCTCGGTGATATCCATCTCATCCAGAAAAACCTTGCCGCTATCCAGGGAGATTCGGCCCGAAAGGGTGTCGCGCACGGCGCGCGGCTGTTCAAAGATCCCCTTCTGCATGAAATGTTTGTACCCGCCCTTTTCCGCCATGATCGGGTCCCAGGTGATGTGCTGGGTGGCGCGTTCGATGGTGCGCCCTTCGAAATCCATGACGCGAACGCCATTTTCCGTGAGCACGGCGATGTCGCCATCGGCCATGAAAAAGACGTCGCGCGTATGATAGAGCACTGCGGGAATGTCGCTCGCGACGAAGTATTCGTGGTCGCCGAGACCAATCACGGCCGGCGGACCCCAGCGCGCGGCCACAATCTTATTGGGGTCGCGCGACGATAAAATCGCGAGGGCGTATACGCCGTGAAGCTGCTTCACCGTCTTGCGCACCGCTTCTTCGAGCGGCCCGCCGTTGTAGTACTTCTCGACCAGGTGCGCCACGATCTCGGTATCGGTCTCCGTGACGAATTTGTGCCCTTCGGCGATGAGCTGTTTCTTCAGCTCGACGTAATTCTCGATGATGCCGTTGTGCACCACCACAATTTCGCCGGTGCAGTCGCGATGCGGGTGGGCGTTTTCCTCCGTGGGCCTGCCGTGAGTAGCCCAGCGTGTGTGCCCCACCCCATACATTCCGTCAATCGGATTTTGCCGGATGGCCTCTTCCAAGTTCCGCAGCTTGCCGGAAGCGCGGCGAATTTCCATCGTGCCATCGGGCTGCACCACCGCCACGCCCGCAGAGTCGTAGCCCCGGTACTCCAACCGGCGCAGACCGTCCAGGATTAAAGGCACCACTTTTTTGGGACCGATGTAACCGACAATTCCGCACACGGCGATCTCTCCAACGTTACGAGCGATCAGATTCGATGCTTGAAGCTATGCAGTTACAGCGTAGCACAACCCACAACAGAGACGGCGCGCGCAGCCTTGCGCCAGTTCATAAGAGAAAACAGGGAAGCCCGCGCCATCAAGCCGTGCGCAGACGGGGTGGGAAATGGCCCTAACCGCGCTCTTCTGAGCAGCTTAGCAGTGGCGACCACCCTCACTCCACAATTTCGTACTTGAACTCTTCGATCACAGGATTGGTCAACACTTCGCGGGCAATTCTCTCTACCTCGGTGGTGGCCTGCTCGCGGCTCGCCGAGTTGAGATCGAGCACAAAGAATTTGCCCTGTCGCACATCGCGCACCTGTTGGTGCCCCAACGACGCGAGCGCGTGATGAATTGCTTTACCCTGCGGATCGAGGACGGTGGACTTGAGCATGACCCAGACGTGAGCTTTCATATCAGCGAATTATATTTCTTTTTCTCGATCTCTTCCAGGAACGCGCGCTGGAAACCCATCTGTACGAGCCGCCGCAACTCCGCCAAATTCATCCCTATCTGCCCGGCGGCCTGATATTCGCCAAGCAGTGAAGTGCCGAACATTGCGGGATCGTCGCTCGCCAAAGTCACCGGAACGCCGGCGTCAAAGAATCGCCGCAGCGGGTGGTCCTCCATGTTTGCATACGGTCGCCCCAGTTGCCGCGCCAGAGCGCCCGTCCGGAGATTGCTCGTGGGGCAAATCTCGAGCACGACGCCGCGTTTCGTTAATTCATCCATCAGCCGCGCGTCGTGCATAGCTGCAATACCGTGTCCAATGCGAACCGCTCCCAGCATCTCAATCGCGTCGCGGACAGCCTGCGCATCTCCAGTCTCGCCCGCATGAATGAGCGGCTGCAGGCCCGCTGAACGCGCGAATTCATAAACCGGCACGAAATCATGCGCTGGGAAGGCGAGCTCGTCGCCGCCAATTCCAAACGCTACCACGCCGTGTCGCGCGCACTCCGCGGCGAACTTTGCGACTTCCATCGCCGCGGGGACTCCAAATTGCCGCGCCGCGTCAAAGATCCAGTTCAGCCTTAAGCCTCGTGCTTCAAATGGTGCCGCCGCGCGCCGGATCTCAGCATAATTCGCCAAGGGATCCTGCTTGCGCAACAGCATCACACCGACCGAGAGGGTCACTTCCGCATAGACTACGTTCTGCGCGAGCAATTGTTCTGCCAGCCTCCCGGTGATTAGCGCATAGTCGGCAGGCGTGCGCAGAAGGGAAGTCACCCACTTAAAAGCTTCGATGAATTGGGCGAAGTCGCCGGGAGCATATTTCGCTGCAACGTCCTGGGCTGTCAGCGCCACAGCGTGGCGCACGGCCAACTCCACCGCAGTCTCCGGCTCAATCGTGCCTTCCAGATGGAGGTGAAGCTCCGCCTTCGGGAGGCTTGCGATAAAGGAATCAGTTTCGGTAGACAAGGCCGGAAGCTATTGCGGCAGCGCCGGTTTGCCGGCGTTGGTCCACGAAGTGAGCCAGTAGGAGCCGACCTGCGTCGCAGCGTCGGAAAGCTGCCGGATTAGCACGGCGCCCGCTTGGTTATAGAAGCGGTCGTAGTATTCATCCGTGTAATCGCTGAGCCCGGCCCTGGCGCGAAGGTCGGCAAGCTTGATGATTTCGAGCCATGCATGCGCGCTCAGGCAATTCTCGAAAGCATTGTCGGTCGGGTCCTTAATGTAGAAAGCGTCGTTCGGACGCATCGGAAAAAAGAGCGAATAGCGCTCCACCAGGCTCGAGCTGAAACGGCTCTGAATTCCCGGAGCGCTTCCCGTGCGAGGATCGCTGGTATCGGTCGTGTCGAACGGGTCCTGCGTTTCGGCCACATAGTAGGCAAGAACCGCCGAATTCTGCCGCACTGCCGTCCAATCGTGATTGCGAAACGCCTCCGTGAGCTTTGCGCTGTAGACCCCGACCTGCCACGGCAGCAAGCCGTTCGCTTCCAGTTTCGGGCGCCCGAACTTATCGAGCGCAGCCTTGTAGTTGCGCGGAAGTGAATTGAACGGGAAGGGTGAATAGCGGTTCAGAAAAAGCACGTGGTAGCGCGCCTCGTTGGGGTTTTTCAAGGCCGACTCGATCGGATCGGAAACCGACGCCGTGATTCGCACGCGATTTGTTTCATAGAAACCGCGCAGCTCCGGCGGCAAGATGTCTACGGCCTTATTCGCAATCAGGCGCTGCGCATTCGCGCCCCAGGCGCCCACCATCGAGGGCAAAGCTAGGGCGACGCACAGGAGAACGCTCGCGCGAGCCGCAAAGTCCATCATCCTTCTCCGTTGCCTGGTGACGGCGCGAATTCGCTGTGTTTCCGGCTATAAAAGACATAGACGAGAAGCCCTAATGCCAGCCACACCACGAATCGAATCCACGTGATCACCGTGAGCCCCGTCATCAGGCCGCCGCACAACACGATCGAAATCAGCGGAAAGAAAGGCACCAGCGGCACGCGAAAGCCGCGCGCGCGATCCGGTTGCGAGCGCCGCAGGATAATCACGCCCAGCGACACGAGCACAAACGCGAAGAGCGTCCCGATGTTGGAGAGATCGGCGGCGTCACTCACCGCAAAGAGTCCCGCCGGAATCCCCACTGCGAAACCCGCAACCCAGGTAGACAGGTAAGGCGTCTGAAAGCGGGGATGTACCTTCGAAAAGAGCTTGGGGAATAGACCGTCGCGCGCCATTGCGTACCAGATGCGTGCTTGCCCATATTGAAACACCAACAACGACGATATCATGCCCATCAAAGCCCCGATCACGATCACGGAGCCGGCAAAACCGTTTGCACTCAAATGATGCAGCGCGTAAGCAACCGGGGAATCCGCCGCCTCGCCGGAAACAAACGTCGTGTACTTCATCATCCCGAGCAGCACAATCGAAACGCCAATATATAGGATCGTGCACACGATCAAGGACCCGATGATTCCGATGGGCAAATCCCGCTGCGGGTTTTTCGATTCCTCGGCGGCCGTCGAAACCGAATCGAAGCCAATGTACGTGAAGAAGACGATCGCGCCGCCCGTGACGATCCCCCCGAAGCCCGACGGCGCAAACGGGTGCCAGTTATGCGGGTTTACAAGCATCCCGCCCACCGCGAGAAACACAAGGATCGCGCCGATCTTGATCGCGACCATCACATTGTTCGCTTCGGCCGATTCCCGGATTCCCCGCACCAGCAGGACAGTGAGCAAGAAAATAATCAGGAACGCCGGGATATTGAAATAGGCGCCGGTCGTGTGTCCCGACTCCCACACAGGGCTCGACCATTTGTCCGGCAGGTTGACGCCAAACGTCGACAGTTGCGACTTGACGTATGCGCTGAATCCAATCGCCACGACGACATTGCTGACCACGTACTCGAGGATCAAGTCCCAGCCGATGATCCACGCGAAAATCTCGCCGAGCGTCGCGTACGAATACGTGTAGGCGCTGCCCGCGATCGGAATCATTGATGCCAGCTCGGCATAGCACAATCCCGCAAAGCTGCATGCGACAGCGACCAGCAGGAATGAAATGGCGATGGACGGGCCCGCTGGTGGACGGCCGTGCATCAGCACCGACCCAGTGCCGCCGTGGCGGATCAGATTCACAATCAGATCGAGGATTTGCGCGTGGAGAATGGACGGCGCTTTGAAATATTCGCCCGCGGCGGCGGTACCCGTGAGCACGAAGATGCACGACCCGATGATCGCGCCGATGCCCAACGCGGTGAGCGACCACGGCCCCAATGTCTTCTTCAGCCGGTGTTCCGGCGAATCCGCATCGGCGATGAGTTTGTCTATGCTCTTGACGCGGAAAAGTTGTGATCCCACTCGCACCGCCCAAGAAATCGGAAGAAATGATCCCCGACTCTACCTTGAGCGGGGTCACCATGCAACTGCGCTTCCGATGCACAGTGCATGCCAAACAGGAATGAAAAGTCTAGGCGCGGGTAAGGTTGGCGAAACGCTCGACCAATTTCTTCGTGCCGTGATCGCTGAAGCTGACGGTCAGCTTGCGGTCGTCATCTTCGCCATCAACGTCAATGATGGTCCCCACGCCATAGTTGGGATGGCGGACCCGAACACCGACGAGCGGGTGGCCTCCGGCTGCGGGCGTGCGCGCGCGGGGCGTGCGGCTTGGCGAGGAACTGCGCGCGCGAGTTTGCACGTCGGCTGGATAGCGGTGCACGCGACGCGCGAACTCGTCTGAAGAATACGAGTACTCGGGGTCGGCCTCATAGCGGCGCGTTGCGCCGGCATCAGCCAGAGAACCGGCCGCGGTCTCGATCATCTCGCCAGGAATCTCCGCGAGAAACCGCGACGGAAGAGAGCCTTCGACGCGCTCATTTCCGTAGACACGGCGGTAGACCGCACGCGTGAGCGTGAGCGTATCCTTTGCCCGCGTCATGCCCACGTAGCAAAGGCGGCGCTCCTCTTCGATCTGCGCCGGTGTCCCGACGGAGCGGCTGTGCGGGAAAACTCCTTCTTCGAGGCCGGTGAGAAACACGTGATCGAACTCGAGGCCTTTCGCACTATGGAAGGTCAACAGCGTAACGGCCGCGCGCTCGTCGAATGTGTCGGAATCGGAGACCAGCGCGGCGCGGTCGAGGAAATCGGAGAGCGTCTGGCCGTCCGCGCTCATGTCGCTGACGGCGTTGACGAGCTCCCGGAGATTTTCGGCACGCGCGGCATCTTCCGGGGTATTGCGTTGGTCGAGCATATCCAGGTAGCCGGAGCGATCGAGCACTTGCGCAAGGAACTCCGCTGGGCCTTGCGACGTTACGTCAGCCTGCAACTGCTCAATCAGCATGCGGAAACCGCGCAGCGGCGCAAGGCCGCCAGGACTCTGCTCGAGCATTTCGCCCATCGCGGCCCAAAGTGAAACGCCGCGCTGCTTTGCGAGATCGCGCAGCGCGTCAGCGGTCTTGGCGCCGATCCCGCGCGGCGGCGTATTTAGCACGCGGAGCAGAGCGACATCGTCTTCGGGGTTGAGGGACAGGCGCGCGTACGCGAGCGCGTCTTTTACTTCTGCTCGTTGATAAAAACTGAAGCCGCCCACAACCTTGTAGCGAATGCCGAACTGCCGCATGGAGTCCTCAAAACCACGCGACTGGAAGTTCGCGCGATAGAGCACGGCTAGATGCTGGCTGGCGTCGTTACGCTGGAGCCGGGAGATTTCCGCGGCGACGTATTCGGCCTCGGCCCGGGCGTCGCGGCCTTCGAAGAATTTTGGGGCCGCGCCTTCCCCGCGAGTCGCAACAAGTTGCTTTCCGAGACGCTGCTGGTTATGGCTGACTACGGCGCCGGCGGCATCAAGAATGCGCTGCCGGGAGCGATAGTTTTCTTCGAGCCGGATCAGCTTTGCGCCGGGAAAATCTTCGGCGAAGTGCAGCAGATGGCCAACCAGAGCGCCGCGCCAGGAATAAATGGATTGGTCTTCATCCCCGACTACGCAGAGGTTGCGTTCAGGTCCTGTGAGCAGCTTCAACAGGTCATATTGCGGACGATTCGTATCCTGGAACTCGTCTACCATGAGGTAGCGGAAGCGCGCTTGCCAGTGGCGTCGCGCCTCTTCATGTTCGCGCAAGACCTGCGCGGCGCGGAGCAGCAAGTCGTCAAAATCGAGCGCGCCCGCCTGCTTCAGGACCTTCTCATAGGTGGCGTAGAGTTTGGCGGATTGGCGCGCGCGATCGTTGTTCGTTCTTTCCCCGTCGGCGGCCAGCTCATCCGGAGTGATGGCGTGATTCTTTGCGTGGCTGATGTCATCCTGAAAGGGACGAAGCGCGGAGCCACGTTCGGCCAACCCCAGGCGCTCGGCCGCGATGCGCAGCGCGGCCGACTGGTCGTCATCGTCGTAGATGGCGAAATCGCGGCGTAGCCCGAGGCGCGGCGCCTCGCGGCGCAGCAGGCGCGCGCCGAAGGAATGGAAAGTAGAGAGCAACGGCTCCCCGGCGTTTAATCCCGCGCGAACGAGCAGGTTTTGCACGCGGTCCCGCATCTGGCCGGCGGCTTTGTTCGTGAACGTGACGCCGAGAATGCTTTCGCCCGGCACCCCCTGCTGGATCAGATAGGCGATGCGATACGTGATGACACGTGTCTTGCCCGTACCCGCGCCGGCGAGAACGAGCACCGGGCCATCCGTCGCGAGGACGGCTTCGCGCTGCTGTGAATTCAGGTCGTCGAGAAGATTCATGGGAACGGGGCCTGAGGAGGCGACGACCATTGTAATGGAGCGGATGAGTCGCGGCAAATTGGCACGAGATGGCGTGAGGCGGCGGCTAATTAAAACCGCCAGGGAGCATAAATCTGGACTGCCTGGCGTGTTCTTCTGCACGGAATGGGGGAGCAAAGAGAAGAATCGAATGGTTTCGCGTGGAAGCGGAGCGGTGTAAACTTCTGAACAGAGAGCTCCTCGAATCGCAAGTAGCGCCTCAACGCTGCGAGCGGAGTAGCCTGGATGGCAGAAACCCTTTCCATCCCCGTAGCACCTTCGATGCGAGCGCAGTCATCGGCGCGGGTTGCCTCCGGCTCGCTGAGCATCCCCTGCTACATCTGGTGCTGCATGCTGGCGGTGCTTTCTAGTTCCGTAGGAAGCGCCTGGGACATTTCATGGCACGAAAGCATCGGGCGCGACAGCTTTTGGACTCCCGCGCACATGCTGATCTACCTGTGCGGAGTGCTCTCTGGCATTTCGTGCGGCTATGTAATTCTCTCCACAAGCTTCGCAAAGGCTTCCAAGCTACGCGGCCATGCGATTTCAATGTGGGGGTTTGCCGGGCCCATTGGCGCGTTCATCTGCGCGTGGGGCGGCGTGGCGATGATCACCTCCGCGCCTTTCGACAATTGGTGGCACAACGGGTATGGACTGGACGTGAAGATTCTGAGCCCGCCGCACGTGCTTCTCGCGCTGGGGATGACCGCCATCCGGTTTGGCACACTGGTGATGATCCTGGCGGAGATGAACCGCGCGGAGGGCGAATATCGTGCGCGGCTCGAGCGGCTGTTGTTCTGCGCGTTTGTGTTTCTCATGGCCGTGACGGTGGGGATGGCGCAGGAATATACGAATCGCGTCTTCATGCACGGGGCGCAGTTCTATCTGGTCGTGGCGCTGGTTGCGCCGGTGTGGATCGCGGCGGTGTCGCGCGCGGTGCAGCGGCGCTGGTCGGCGACGATCGTGACGGCGCTCTACACCGCGCTGCACCTTTTGTTTACTTGGCTGCTGCCGCTTTCTCCGGCCGAACCAAAGTTGGGGCCGGTCTACCAGCACATCACGCACCTTGTGCCGCCGGATTTCCCGTTGCTGCTGATTGTGCCGGCTATTGTGTTTGACTTGCTGCGGCTGCGCACCGGCGGCTGGGGAAAATGGGAGCAAGCGGCGTTGCTGGGAGCGGCTTTCCTCGCGAGCTTTTCGGCGGTGCAATGGCCGTTTGCAGATTTTCTGATGTCGCTCGCGGCGCGGAACCGCATTTTCGCGGCGAATAACTATCCTTACTTTGTGCCGGACAGATCAGCCTGGGTGCGCAACGTGTTCGTGCACACCGAGCATTCGTTCACGGGATTTTGGGCGACGATGGGGGTGGCGCCCGCCGCCGGCGTGCTGATGACGCGTCTCGGACTTGGCTGGGGCGACTGGATGCGGCGCATTCGGAGGTGACGCAGCGCCCCGTTATCTCAAGACTTGAGTGGTCTCGTTTTCCGCATATGGCATTGTGCGGATGCGCGCCAGGACCTTCATTCATGGGCGTGGCCGAGATTGACGCGGGCGGCAAATAGTCGCCGAGCTTATCGCGTTAGGCTGACGATAGCTGGCAGGGAATCGTGGCGCGAACCGTGGTTCCTTTTTCGGTGGAGAGCAGCTCCAGTTTCCCACCCAATTGCCTTACGCGCTCATGCATGCCCCGCAGGCCTACTCCAAGGGTGCCGGTGGCATTTCTGGCTGATTCCAAAGCGCCCGACGGGATGCCTTTGCCCTCGTCCTCGACTTCCAGGGTGGCGACGGCGGCATTGAATTCCAGGCGAATGCGGGCAACGGCGCTGCCTGAATGCCGGTGCACGTTCGTCAGACTTTCTTGAATCACGCGAAAGATGGCCAATTCGATGTCTCTTGGAAGGCGCCCGATGTTCGTGGCCAATTCGAGCCTGGTCTGGATGCCGCTGCGCTTGCCGAAGCCGTCGAGATACCAAGGTATGGCCAGTTGCAGACCCATCTCTTCGAGCATCGGCGGGTACAGCAGATAAGAAATAGTGCGAACTTCCTTCAGGGATTGCTCGGCGAGATGGAGACATTCGTCGAGCTGCTCCCCGGCGGTTTCGTCCTTGATCCCACGCGCGCTCTTCAAGGAAGAGAGCCCCATCTTCAGAACGGCCAGGTATTGGCCGAGACTATCGTGAAGCTCGCGGCCCAGGCGCCGTCGCTCTTCGTCCTGCAGACGAAGCAGTCGGCCGGAAAGGTCGCACAGGGATTGCTCCGATTCACGCAATCTGCGCTCGGCCTGGGCCCTTTCGGCGACCTCCTCCTGTAGCGCCTCTTGCATTCTTTGCAAGGCATCGTGCGCCTGTTCTTTTTGTTGCAGGTGCGCGATGTTGCGAAGGCGATCTTCCTCGGTCACCAGCGCTGCGTAGCTTTCATTTGGGATGACGCGGGTATGGGCCGCGCAGATTCTCTGAAAGCGTTCGGTGTGGCCCTCCTGCGAAAAACTCCGAAGGGGATAAGCGCAATGGAGGGAGAAACGGTGTTCTCGGGCCAGATCGTTCCAGAGGTCCTCGAGACGTTCAGCGGCGTCGGCCTGCCCCCGCGCCCAGAGCAGCGCCACCATTTCACCAAACGCGGCCACTCGGGGACGATCACTCTCGCATGCGACCGTGGCGCGGATGATGACGTCGGCCATCAGCTCGGCGAAGCGCACCGAGTCCGGCGAGCCGTTCACCATGAATTTGGAGAGGGTTTCGGCGGCGTCCAGCAGAACGTAACGCCCATCGCGCGCAGCACGAGAAAGGTCCAAACCACGGGACCGCAGGCGGTCCTCAAGACCGCACACGTGTTCTCGAGTCGCAATAATTACCGCTGCATTGCCAGATTCAAGAGCCCCGCCAACGAGTATGTCCAGCCCGTCGAGGAGAAAAGCGTCGTCGGTGTAGAGTTGGACGACGTGGCCATGATCTTCGTGTTCATGCCAATGAGCAAGAGGAGCCGACGACGCCAGATTAGAGGACAGGCTTTGATTCGTGCTCATTCGGCGCTCCTAACGGTAGCTGATGCAGACGGGTTTCTGAGCCGGAGCCATTGAACTCGATGGCGCACTCTAGGAGCGGCTGCCTGGGCCCGAAATGAACTCCATTTGCACTCGACCGCACCCAATCCATAATGTATTCGGATTGTTGCAGTTAGCCCGGCGTCCTGGCTATACAGTAAATCCCGTATAAATTGTACCAAGAACGACAAAAATCGAGTAAATCGTCCTGGATTTGGCCGCCGGAGGGCATTCTCGTCACCCTTTTGAGGAGCTCCTGTTGTGGTGACGGCAAACCGTACTATGATCTTTGCGATCAACTGGTGGCGGACGACACCGCTTAGATTCTCTCCTATGTGCTCAGCATGTCCTCGAAGAGCAAAGCCCAACTCGTATTCGCATCCGCGTTAGCTCTGCTCGTTTTGAGCGGTGCAGCCGCGGCAATCACCATCCTCCGCCTTGCCAATAGCGCGAACTGGGTCGCCCACAGCTACGATGTGCAAGTAACCATCGGTGAAATTGATTCCGATCTGGCTACCGCCGACCGGGCGCGCCTTGGCTACGTGAATTCCGGCGACGATGCCTACCTCGATCAATACGACGAGGCGAATGGTAACGCATCGTCTGACCTAATGCGCCTGCGAGGGTTGACTAAGGACAATCCTATTCAGCAGGCTCTGTCGAAACAGATGAGCGATCTCGCCAACAAGCGGATGGACGTCTTGAAGGGGTCCATCGATCTGGCTCGATCCGGAGATTCAGACGAAAAGGCACAGGTCGCTTTCAGCCGGGACAATGTGAACGTGGCTTCGCGGATCGTTCGCGTGATGCAAGGAATGCGGAGCGAAGAAGAAAACATTCTCGGCGCTCGGAGACAGCTTTCCGGCAGCCTTTTCACCATCGTTGTCTGCATTGTGTTCGCGGCATTTATCCTCTCCGGGCTGCTGTTCTGGCTGCACTATCTCCTGCTCAGCCGCGAATTGGCGGAACGAGAACGAGCTGAACAGAGCGCATTGGAAAGCCAAACCTTCGCGCGCCGCCTCAGCGCCCGCATCATGCAGCTTCAGGATGAGGAGCGGCGGAAGTTTTCGCGCGAGTTACACGACAGTCTCGGACAATACCTGGCGGCGGTAAAGATGAACCTGTCCGCGCTCGCGCAGGAGGAGGGCCTGGGCGAAGCCCTGGTGGAAACGCTGAGTTACGTGGACCAATCCATCGCGGAAACCCGGACGCTTTCCTACTTGCTCCATCCCCCCTTGCTGGATGAAGCGGGCTTCCCCTACGCCGCGCGCTGGTACGTGGAAGGCTTCGCGCAGAGGAGCGGTATTCAGGTGGAAGTGGATATTCCCGAGCGCATCGAACGGCTCGGCCGCCCGGCGGAGCTTGTTTTGTTCCGGGTTCTGCAAGAATCGCTGACGAACATCCACCGGCATTCGCAGAGCACGAGGGCTGAGGTGTCGCTGCGAGTCTTGTCTGGTGGCGTGGCGCTACGTGTGCGGGACTACGGCATAGGAATGCCGAGCGATCTGCTCGAGCGCGCGCGGGCGGACGGATCGCAGCTTGGCGTGGGTCTGGCGGGGATGCGGGAACGCGTCCGGGAAGTGGGCGGAAGATTCGAGGTTCGATCGGACGGAAAGGGTACCGTGGTGATCGCCACCGTCCCGCTCACGCCCCAGGAGCAGCTCAATGCAGGCAAGGACGCAAGTGCACAAGCAAACTAGATGAGCCTGCGGGGGCCGAGTTCGGACCTATGAGCCCGCCGATAGAGGAACTTCAAAGAACAGAAGCGCCTTCCCCGTCCCCATCTGCTGGAGATCTGGAACGTATAGGCGCGAAGACTTGAGCCACTCGAAGTGCCCGTCAAGGTCAAAATAGACCAGGCCGTGGACCGTTGCGTGGGGCGGAATAATGTCGGAAGCAAGGCTCGCGCCGCGGATTTTGCCTTCCAGTTCGTCCCACTCTTTGCCGCGGCCGCCTCCCATCCCCGGAAGGGGCAATTTCTTTCGCGCTGTCGTCGGATCTTGGCCGCCGCCGAGCGTGAGGGCCGTGACGTCGCGCGCGCTCAGCGTGGGGAGATCCTGCTGCTGTTCGCCGGGAGGGGTGACGGTCAAGCGGATCGTTTCGAGGTTCAGTTGGACCGGCGTACCCGTATCATTGCGAAAGTACACGTCAATGGCGATCAGGCCGGAAGCGTAGGGCGTTTTCTTGCCGAAGCGCGATTTGTAGTCCTCCGGCTTCAGCAGCGGGTCGGCCGCGATCAGCAGCCCTTGATGCGAATCGTGCGCGGCCAAGGTTGCCGGGTCTTTCGGCGGCGTCCCTTGGGACCGGGCGGGAATGGCAACGAGTACGAGAGAACCTGCAAGTAGCGTGCTCAGCGATTTCGCGGTCACAACGCGTTTGGATGCGGTAGGCAAGGGAGATCGTTGCCAAAGATATAGTGTTGTCAACTGCGGGGAAAAGCAAGCTCACCTATAATAGGCATTTCTGCGGCGTGCCGGAAAGAGTAAGGTAAGCCGGTTCTCTGGCGCGGACGGATCGCGAATGTATTTTCTCTACAGCCTTCTCACAGCCATCGTCGCGCTAGTTGCCTCGCCCTATTATTTCCTGAAAGGTCTTCGAACCGGCAAATACCTGAGCAATCTGGGCGAACGGATAGGGCGCGTGCCAGCCAGTGTGCGGGACCGGGCACAAAAGGGTGGCACCATCTGGCTGCACGCGGTTTCCGTTGGGGAAGTGATCGCGGCGGTTCCGTTGGCGCGAGCGCTGAAGCAGCGCTTTCCGACCAGGCCGCTGATGATTTCCACAACCACGCAAACGGGGCAGAAAGTCGCGCGCGAGCGGCTGGATTTCGCCGATGCTGTTTTCTATTTCCCTCTCGACTGGACCTGGATGCTCAAGCGTGTGCTCCGGGCGATTCGGCCGGCAGGCATTATTGTTTTGGAAACGGAGATCTGGCCCAATTTTCTCCGGGAAGCGCGACGAGCAGGAGCGCCGGTTATTTTCGTGAACGGCCGCATTTCAAATCGCAGCTTCGCGAGATATCAGCGTCTACTCGGCATGCTGGGATTTCTGCTTCGCGGATTCTTCCGGCAAGTGCTCGCCAATGGCGCGCTGTTTGCCATGCAGAGTGAGACGGATGCGGATCGAATCCGCGTTCTGGGTGCTCCCGCTGGCCTGGTCACCGTCACGGGCAATCTAAAATATGATTCTCAAGCGCCTTCGAGTTCGCCACTCGAGACTTGGTTGGCGGATAGTGTTTCGCGGCAAGACCGAAGACCGCTCATCGTGGCGGGCAGCGTGGTAGCCGGTGAAGAGCCGCTCGTGCTAAGAGCGTTTGGTGTACTGAAGAAAGGAATGCCCGATGCGCTGCTCGTGCTCGCGCCGCGCAAACCCGAGCAATTCGAGATTGCCGCACGAGAAACAGAGGGAGCAGGCTATCGCTTCGTCCGGCGTAGCAACATCGCGTGCGACGATCCAAAAAGAGGCGTGCTTCCGAAAACGGTGGACGTGTTTCTACTCGACTCGATTGGCGAACTTGCTGGATTGTACCGCCTCGCCGATGCGGTTTTTGTGGGCGGCTCACTAGTGGCCGCGGGCGGACACAATATCCTCGAGCCTGCTGGGTTCAGCAGGCCGCCGGTATTTGGACCTTCGATGGAGAACTTCCGGGAGATCGCTCGCGCGTTTATCGAGCGCGGCGCAGCTCGCGAGGTGAAAAGCGCTGAGGATTTGGGCGCCGCGTGGATCGATCTCGTCGAGCATCCCGAGATGAGCCGCAAGATGGGAGACGCGGCCCGGCAACTCGTCGAAGCGAGCCGCGGAGCGACAGCGAGAACCTTGGCGCAAATTGAAGGCGTTCTTGGAGCGTCCCCGACGCGCCATGGAGAGCCAGCCCCGCTGAACAATCGAGAGACGAGCCCGGCCGCCCCGCGCGTGGGACGAGGCGGCGCTTGAGGCTTCCGGCCGCGATACGCGCCCTACTTTGGCCAGCGTCTCTCTGCTGGGCGGCCGCGGCGCGAATGAAGGCTACCGCGTACCGCGCCGGCGTACGCCGGGTGCGGAGGCTGCCGGGAAACGTGATCAGCATTGGCAATCTGACCACAGGTGGCACGGGCAAGACGCCGATGGTGATCTGGTTGGCTGAGCGATTCCTTGCGGAAGGGAAGCGCGTGGTAATACTTACTCGGGGCTACCGAGCAATTCGCGAAAGCGCGGGCGAACTGCAAAGTGACGAAATCGCGATTTTTCGCAAGCGCTTTAGCGATCGCGTGCCCATCGGCGTGGGCGCGAACCGCTATGCGAATGGACAGGTGCTCGCCAAAGAAGGCACCTCATGGTTTCTTCTCGACGATGGCTTCCAGCATCTCCAGCTCGCGCGGGACGCGAATATCGTCTTGCTCGACGCAACGGATCCTTTTGGTGGCGGGCGCTTGCTTCCTGTGGGGAGCTTACGCGAGCCGAAATCCGCTCTCGGACGTGCTGACATCGTCGTGATCACGCGGAGTGACCACGCGCCCGCGATTGAATCCATCACGCGGCGTTATACTCGCGCGCCGATTTTCTATGCCAAGACAGAGCTGCTTGATATTTTCTCGTTGTCGGACGTCAATGCCGAACAGCGTGTGCCAACCCCGCGCTCAGAGTGGCCCCGATTGCGCCTTGTGCCCTTTTGCGGCATCGGCAATCCGCAGACATTCTTCGAAGATCTCGCGCAGTCGGGGCTGAACACGATCGGTGCAACCAGTTTTCCGGATCACCACAAGTACAGGCAAAAGGAGATTGACTTGCTCGTCGCGCGGGCGCGAGACGCAGGCGCGGCGCTCATCTGTACGGAGAAGGATCTATTCAATCTGCGCGACATCAGCATCGAGTCGGTGCCACTCTATCTCGCGCGGACAACTCTTCGTATTTCTGATGAACTGGGCTATTGGCGCGCCATTCAAGAAAGCGTCGCACGGCACCGCGGTGGGGCAGCGCGGTGAAGATTCTTGTCCGAGCGGCGAATTGGGTTGGCGACGCTGTAATGTCGCTGCCCGCACTGGACGCTCTGCGCCGACATTGGCCCCAGTCCGAGATCGCGGTTCTCGCGCGGCCGTGGGTGGCGGAACTGTATCGCGGGCAGCCGTGCGCGGATCGCGTGTTTCTCTATGACGCCAGTGGCCGCCACGCGGGGCTTACAGGTCGAGAACGCCTAGCGCGCGAGCTTCGCGGCGAACGCTTCGATCTGGCGGTTCTCTTCCAGAATGCATTCGATGCGGCCTGGATTACCTGGCGCGCCGGAATTCCGGAGCGCGTAGGCTATGCTCGCGACGCCCGGAGCTGGCTGCTCACGCAGGCGGTACCGGTTCCGAAGCCCGGCGAAACACGGCCTCACGAATGCTATTACTATCTCGAGCTGATCCACCGCGCCGGGTGGCTGGCCAGCGTCGAGCCTATGCAGGACATTCGGTTGGCGATTGACGGCGGTGCGCGCGAAGCGGCGGAGCACGGGCTTCGCGCCGCAGGTGTGCCTCCGGGGCACCTACGCGTCGCGATTGCGCCGGGCGCCAACTATGGCGCCGCGCGATGCTGGTTGCCGGAACGCTATTCCGAAGTTGCGGACCGCCTGATTGATGAATTCGGCGCCAGTGTGATACTTTTCGGCGCACCTGCGGAGGGTGAGATTGCGAGGAGAATTGCCGCAGGTATGCGCCACCACTCATTGAATCTTGCCGGACAAACCCCGATCGGTGAGCTTCCGGCTTTGCTGGCCGCCTGCCACCTGTTCATCGGAAATGATTCGGGCGCGATGCACATCGCCGGTGCGGTAGGATTGCGAGTCGTGGGAATTTTTGGGCCGACGGACCCTTTAGGCACCTCGCCGATAAGTTTTGGGTTTCGCATGGTACGCCATCCAGTGGAATGCAGCCCCTGTTTTCTCAGGAAATGTCCGATTGACCATCGGTGTATGACGCGCATTCAAGCAGATGACGCGTACGTCGCGGCCAAGTCCTGGGCGCTGGAACTGGCCGGGGGCGCGCGTGGCTGAGCGGAATCAACTGAAGCGCGCCGTCTTTCTGGACCGTGATGGCACGATCTGCGAAGAGATGGGCTATTTAAATCACATCACGCGCTTCGTGATGTATCCCTTCGCTCCGGCTGCGATCCGGCGCCTCAATAAGGCCGGGATCCCGGTCGTGGTGGTCACAAACCAGTCAGGAATTTCGCGACGTATTTTCCCCACGTCGCTTGTGGACGAAGTGCATGCGAAGATGATCGCACTGCTGGATGCTGAGGGCGCTACGGTGGATGGAGTCTATTTCTGTCCGCATCAGCGCGCGGATCAATGCGAGTGCCGCAAGCCTTTGACTGGCCTGCTGGCGACAGCCGCGAGAGATTTGCGCCTTGAGCTGAAAGGCAGCGTCGTCGTGGGAGACCGCTACGCGGACGTGGAGATGGCGCATCGCATGGGAGGAGAAGGAATCCTGGTGATGACCGGCTACGGCCGCGGCGATTATGCGCTGCATCGTGCGGAATGGCCGCGCGAGCCGGACGCCGTCGTCGAGGATCTTTCCGAGGCCGTGGATACGATCCTGCGGCGCAGTTTCGCCGGCGATCCCGCGCAGAAAGCTGAGGGCCATCGTTGAGTGCAGACCTTAGCCGCCTGGAGAATCTTGTCGAGAGTTTTCCGCGGCAAAGCATCGTCGTGCTTGGGGACTTTGTCGTGGACCGATTCGTTACGGGAGAAATCTCTCGCGTTTCTCGCGAGGCTCCCGTTCTAATCCTGCGCCATCGTGAAACCGAAATCGTTCCGGGTGGCGGCGCGAACGCCGTCAATAACCTTGTGTCCCTCGGTGCGCGCGTTTACCCCGTGGGCGCCGTGGGTGACGATGAGTCGGGCCGCTCTTTGCTGGCGTACTTTCGACGAAAGCGAGTGAACGTGTCGAACGTCGTTCGCGTTCCCGGCCGGACCACGCCGACCAAAACCCGCTACCTGGCAGGCTGGACGCACAAGGCAGGGCAGCAAGTCCTGCGCGTAGACCACGAGCCAGGCGAAGCCCTGGCGGCGAGTCTGCAGCGAAGGCTTGCACGGAAGGCCGCACAATTGGTTCGCAAAGGATCGGCGTTGCTGGTATCCGACTACGGTTTTGGGACGGCGGCGCCTGGGTCCGTGAGGTCCGCACGGCGTGCTGCCGGCGCGAGGAAATTTGTGGTGACGCTCGATTCGCGCTACGCGCTTGCTGACTATCGGAACGCTGGAGTTACCGCCGCCACACCGAACGAGTCAGAACTCGAGGCGCTTTACCACACGCGAATTGCTAACGATGCGGCGAAGCTCGAGCGTTTCGGAAAAAGCGCGCTGCGAATGATGGGTCTTGAGGCGCTGGTGGTGACGCGAGGCAAGGACGGCATGGTGGTTTTCCAACGCGGCGAGCCGTCACAATCCATCCCGATCTACGGATCGGACGAAGTTGCCGATGTAACGGGCGCCGGCGACACCGTGATTGCCGCTTTTACGCTCGCTCTCGCGGCGGGTGCCAGCTTCTATGAAGCTGCCGTGCTCGCTAATTATGCGGGCGGGATCGTGGTGATGAAACGCGGCACGGCTACGGTTACCGCGAGTGAGCTATTGGCGGCGCTGCGAAAGGAAGCGACGGGTGGAATCGTGCAGGGCCGCTCCGACGCGCGCTGACCCCACGAAGCCGATGGATACTCGAACGAAAATTCTGGGCCGCACGCAACTCGCGAAGCGATTGGTTGAGCATAGGAGCCGGGGTGAAAACATTGTCCTTGCGAACGGATGCTTCGACATTTTGCACGTGGGCCACTCGCGTTATTTAACGGGGGCGAAGTCCGAAGGGGATATCCTCGTCGTGGCCGTCAATTCCGATGAAAGCGTGCGCTCGTTGAAGGGCGAGGGCCGCCCGATCCTTCCCGCGGAAGCGCGCGCGGAGCTCGTCGCCGGTTTGGCGGCAGTGGATTACGTCATGATTTTCGAGGAGCGAGATGTAAAACCGCTTCTGGAGGAACTACGCCCGAACGTACACGCAAAGGGCACGGACTACACACACGAGACGGTGCCCGAGCGCGAGGTCGCGGCGCGACTTGGCATACGAGTAGCCATCGTGGGTGATCCGAAGCGCCATTCGACGCGCGACCTGCTCGCGCGACTCGCTGAGCCTCCAAATGGCTGAGGAGCGATTCCTGCTCGTACGGCTTGGGTCGCTCGGCGATGTAGTCTTTACGCTGCCCGCGTTGGCTGCCCTGCGAGATACCTTTCCCGGAGCGCGGATTGACTGGGTTATTGACCGGCGCTGGCAGGCGCTGCTCGATGGAAACCCGGACCTGACGAACGCAATTCCACTCAATGACCGGTCGGCGGTAACTTTTCTTGCTTGCGCGAGAACTCTTCGCGCCACACGCTATTCTTGCGCCATTGATATTCAGGGGCTTTACAAGTCCGCGTTCTTAGCGCGCCTCTCCGGGGCACCCCGGCGAATTGGATTCACGTCTACGTTCGTCCGGGAAGCCGGAGCCGCTATGTTCTATACGCAGCGCGTGGCTCCTCGCGAACCGCACATGGTCGGGCAGAACATCGAACTTGCCATCGCGGCGGGAGCCAGGCCGAGCAAGCTGCGCTTCCCCTTACGAGTTTCCCCGGCGGCGCGGAAACTGGTGGACGAATTGGTGCTCCGCACGGGCTGGGACCGATACGCCGTGCTTAGCCCCGGCGGCGGGTGGCGCTCAAAATGTTGGCCCCCAGAGAGATTTGGCGCGGTGGCGACCATGCTTTGGGAGCGGCACGGATTGCGATCTTTCGTGAACGGCGGCCCGGGAGAATCGAGCCGCGCACAAGTTGTCGTCAAATCCGCAGGTGCGGCCGCGCCCGCAGCGGTGGAACTCGGTCTCGCGCAACTCATGGCGCTTCTCCAGCGCGCCGCGATCGTCGTGGCGGCGGATTCCGGCCCGCTGCACCTCGCCGTGGCCCTTGGAGCACCGGTAGTGGGCCTCTATGGGCCGACCAGCCCGGCGCGGAACGGCCCGTACTCGCCGGCGGACGTTGTGATTCGAAATGCTTCGTCCGCTGAGACAACCTATAAGCGCCGGGACGCATATTCCTCCCCGATGCTGAGCATTACCGTGGACCAGGTGGTTGCCGGAATCGAGCGGCGGCTCAACCTGGCGTCTGCCGGTGTATCCCTGCCGCACTGATGGCCAAGCCGGGCACATTCTGGGTGCGATGGCGCGTCACGGTGGGCTATCCCCTTGCGGCGATATGCCTCTGGCTTGCACGTCCCGCGCCGATTTTTCTGCTGCTGGGCAGTTGCCTCGCAATCCTGGGACTCCTGTTGCGCGGAGCCGCAGCCGGGCATTTGTATAAGGGCCAGCAACTGGCGACCTCCGGCCCATACGCGCGCACGCGCAATCCGCTTTACCTGGGGAGCACGATCCTCGCGACAGGGGTGATTGTCGCAACTCATTCCTGGATCGTGGCGCTGGTCGTGGCGGCATACATCGGTGTGTTTTATCCGGCGGTGATGCGGCGTGAAGAGGTGGAGTTGAGGGCGCGTTATGGCGAAGCGTTCGAACGCTACTCCGGGCAAGTGCCTCGCTTCTGGCCGAGCCTCAGCCCAAGGCTTGCTTCAAACTTGCGGTTCTCCTGGGCGCAATACAAGCGGAACCGGGAATACCAGGCCACCATCGGATTCGCGGTGGCCATCGCGCTGCTGGCTGCCCGCATGTGGTTGCGCGCGCGCTAGTGCAGCCGATAAATGCTGGCGATTAGGCGGCGGAACTTTGAACCGTAGATCAGGTCGTAGACGGCCTCTTTCCCCGGAAAGAGCTGCAACGCCAAGTGCCGGGTCGCAGACGCCGCGTCCTGGGCTTCCTCGAGCGACATCCCTCCCTCCGCAATTACTTGCAAAGTGAGTGTCGCGGCAATGCACAGGTGGCGGATTTGGCGACTCTCGTCGTCAATCTGTTCGCGGGTAGGGAAAGAGCGTGCTTGGTCCTGCATGGAATCCTGAATAGCGCTATTATAAACGCGGGAGGGTTATGCATCAATCCAAACACACTCACGACGGTGAAGCATTCGTTGTCATTTGCCACGCTCCGACCACGACCGAGGCGTCCGTAATCCGCGGCTTGCTCCAAAGCGCGGGGATTTCCTCGCCCGCGGACAGCTTCACCGATCCCTTCCCGATGCGCGAGCCTCCCGAAGGGTTCTCAGGCACCGAAGTGCTGGTGCTCGAATCACAGGCAGACGAAGCGCGGCGAATCATCGAGTCTTACCAAAAAAAGTCTCCCCAGAGCGACGCCCAGTAGCTGCCTGGGCGGTTGTCCGCCTTTTTTGAATACGCGCTCACGCTTTCGTCTTTGCCGTTCGTGATGAACGTTACCGCTCCGTCCTGATCCGTGCGGAAAACGCGCGCCCCCACGGCTCCAAGCCTAGCGATGACCTCCGGGCTCGGGTGACTGAAGGGATTGTTCTCACCCACGGAGATGGCGGCGGCTCGCGGATGAACGAGCGTCAGCAGGTCATCGGTCGAGGAGATCTGGCTGCCGTGGTGCGCGACCTTCAGAAACTGCGCATCGAGCGGGCGGCCCTCGCTCGCTAACCGGCGCTCAACACCGTGTTCGATATCGCCGGTGAGCAAGACGAACTCATTGCCGAGTCGCAGTCGCAGCACCAGAGAATCGTTATTCTCCGCCTGCCTCACCTCTTCATCCGTATCCGGCCACAAAACATCGCCATCGAGCCCATCCCAGGAAATCGAGTCGCCCTGTTTCCGGTGAACGATCCGCGTTCCTCGGGCTCGGGCGATCTCGAGTAGGCCCCGGTAGGCTGCCGAGTCTACGTCGTGGCCCACCCAAAGCTCGGCGACGCGGAAGTTCTCCAGCACAGCGTTGAGCCCTTCAAGATGGTCCTCGTGAGCGTGCGTCAGCGCCACCGCGTCAAGGCGCTTTAGTCCGCGCGACCACAAATAGCGTGAGACAACCTCCTCGCCGATATCGAAACGCGTCCGCGCACCACTGATCCACAAGGCGCCACTGCCACCGCCGCCGTCCACCAATAGAGTATTGCCTTCAGGTGAAGCCACAAAGATCGAATCGCCTTGGCCGACGTCAAGCACGGTGGTCTCAAATTCGCCGTGATCCAATCGTGGAGGAAAGGGGTGCATCGTGATCGCGAGGATTCCGGAGCAAAGGACTGCAGTCGCAAGCATCTCTGCAAAGCGGTGCGCGAGGCGTGGACGCTGCCCTGTATTGCTACGCTCCACTTTGATAGGCCGGACTTCTTCGGCGCTGGATCGTAGGCAGGCGATCGTTGCCAACAAGACAAAGGCTGCAAGTACGCCCACGAAAAGCCAAACCGGCGGGTCCGGAACGCGAATATCGGCCGAGCGCAGGTGTGCGAACGCCTTCACGTTTGCCAGCAGCGCGCCAACGAGCAGGCTTGTGACCTTGGCAAGGAGTCGGCCAGCCGCCCGCCACAGTGTGCTCACCGCCAGGGTGGCGAACCCGAGCGGAACGATCAGCGCCGTAAGCAATACCGCGCCGATATTCGAGAATGGAGCCGCAGCGTTTACGCGATGAAATTCAGACACGGAAAGCGGGAAAAGCCCGAGCTGAATCACAAACGATACAACGAGGGTTTCCCAAAGCAGGACAGCCGAGCGCGAGAAAAACGCGATGGCGTTCACAGCGGGTTCGCGCCAACGCTCATCGGAATCTCCGCTCAACTTTTGCGCCAGCGCGCGAAGATCGAGTCTCAACTGCACCAACCGCGGAGTGCGAGAAGGGTCTCTGGTTACGTCGCCAACTTGTGTCAACGCACGCCGAAGCGGCTCCGCTGTTCGAACCAGCCACGGCACCGCGATCCCGCCGATGGCCGCGACGGCGAGAAAAGAGAGCTGGAAGCTCGGATCGGCGATCTCCGCCGGACGCACCAGCAAGATCGCTAGCGCAGCGATACCGGCAGTCTGGAGCAGATCAAGCCTCCGGTATAGCGTCGCGGCCACCAGGTATACGGCAGCCATCAGGGTCGCGCGGAGAACGGGTGGCCGGTCCTGCACGATCATCAGGTAGGAAGCCAGCGCCAGCAAGGCGCATAGAGAGCAGGGAAGCGCGCCAAGACCGAGTCTGCGCGCGAGCCAAAATACAAATCCCGCCAGCGCTCCCACGTGCAGTCCCGCGATCACAAGCACGTGAAATGACGAGGTCTTGCGGAACTCGTCCGCGACCTCCGAATCCACAAAACTTCGGTCTCCAAGAAGCATCGCTCGGAGCACCGGTGCTCGCTCCGGCTGGCCGCTGAAAAGGCCGTCTACTTGCTTTAGGAGGCGGCCGCGCAGCCGCGCAAATCTATAAAAAAGCTTTAGCCGTTGCGGTTGAATTCCGCGTAAGAGATCGAGGTTGCGAAGCGTTGCCGTGAGGTCCACGCCTTGCCGAGCAAGCTGGGCGCGATAGTCGAACGTCCCGGGATCGCCATAGTTGTGCGGAACCACCGCTTTGGCGAGTGCTTCCACCTCATCGCCCGCTCGCGGCGTGGGCGCCATCGCCTCGCCGCTGCCATAGTAATTCAACCGCAATCCGCCAGAGACGGGCATTGCGGCGCCGCCAACCTCCACCTGATCGAGATCCACTTCGAAGCGCCAGCCCCAGGGCAACTGCTGAGGCTCGGAGCGCAGCGTGCCATGCCAGCGAAGCGGCTCGGCAAGATCAAGACGCCCAGCAGTGAATAGAGCGGAAGCTCGATTCACTGGCTCGATTCGATGTACTACGAGCGAGGCAAGCGCCCCAAGCGACACCCAGCCCAGCAGCGCACTCGCGAGCGCGGCAAACTCAAGGCCGTGGCGCCAAGCTGCAAAAGAGACCAGCAGAAGGACGGCGGCTACGACCGCATACAGCCCTTCCCACGCAGGGCGCACCGCGGCGATTCCGATACCAACGCCAAACGCGCATACGAGGCAAAGGGCTGGAGCTCTCATTCGAGGCGCTGGAGTCTGACCAGCGCCTCGATATGGTACGTTTGGGGGAATATATCGTAAAGCGTAATATTACTGATCGCGTATCTAGCGGACCCAGGATTGTCGCGAGTCAGTTGGGAGAGGTCGCGGGCCAGCGTCGCGGGATCACAGGAAAGATACACAATCGCGGCCGGTCCCAGGTTTTGAAGTGTCTTCAGTGCCGGCTCCGGAACGCCCGCTCGCGGCGGGTCGAGCACAACCAGGTCAGGCTTCTCGCGCCAGCGCTCGAGAAAACCCTCCACGTCGGCGTGCCGGGATCGCGCCGCAGGAGTCTTCTTCAGATTCGCTTCCAGATCGCGGGCCGCGGCGACGTTGCCTTCCACCGCTACCACTCGCTTGAACTTGGCGGCCAGTGGAATGGAAAATAGGCCGACGCCGGCAAAGAGATCGAGAGCCAACTCACCGTGCGCTTCGCCCACCACATCGCGCACAAGATCCTCCAGAAGAAAGCGGTTCACCTGGAAAAACGAAAGATGGCCGACGCGATAGTATTGGCCAGCCACCTCGTACGATATATGCCCGGGGCCAAAGAGCTCCAGCGGCCCTTTCTCCTCATCGTGCATGAGCACGCTAACGGCTTCCGGTACGAGTTGGCGAATCTTGTCAACAAGCGCCGCAACGGAGGCGTGCTTCTTCTCCAGCACGACGTTGAGCAGCAGCTTTTCATCGGCCGAGTCCGTGAACGCTTCGATGGCTCGGATTGTCGGAGGCAGCGCGCCCTCGTCAAAGGCGCCAGCCAGAAGTTTGAGGGTATTTTCAATGCGCGGCGAACTGATCGGGCAAACGTCCGTCGGCACCAGCGTCGAAGACCCCTGCTGAAAATAGCCAATCCCGGCGCGCTTTTGGCTGTCTAAGAGACCCACGGCCCATTGGGCGCGGTTGCGATAGCCGAGCGGCGGCGACGAACGCGTCTTGATCTCTCCCGCCCATTCCACCCGCCCGATTCGCGCCAGCGTCTCACGCAGGATTTCGGACTTGTAGCGAACTTGCTCCTCATACGGCATATGCTGGTAGTGGCACCCACCGCACGCGCCAAAGCGCGGACAGGGAGGCACGACGCGTCCCGCCGCCGGCTTCACGATATTTTCGAGGTGACCGCGAATGAATTTCTTGCGGCTCTCCGTGGGCGAAACGCTCACGATCTCGCCGGGCAGCACGTACGGGACAAAGACGGTCTGCCCCTCGTGATGGGCGAGTCCGTCGCCTCCGTAGACAAGTTTTTCGATGGTTACGTCAAATGAGTTGGGCATGGGTGGTGTGCTAGGTGAGATAAAAAAGACTCAGCCGTGGAATAGCGAACGCTTCAAAGATTCGCTTCTGCGTGTAGCGCCTTTCGAGCGTGCTGAGCTGGTCGGCAGTCATTTTGCGCCGGTAGGTAGCCAGTTGCCTATCGAGATCGCGGCGAATTTCGAACAGGACTTGATCGCTTGCCAGAGATGCGAGAGAAGCCCCTAGTTTCTCTTCCAGAATGCTCAGGCGTCGCTCCATGTCTTCCAAATCAATTTGTACGGGTGAATCGAGCAGCATAAGTAGGTGCCGCAGCTTGTCGCAGACCTCTGCTACTCGCGTGGCAAGTTCTGGCTGGCGCGGCTTCAACTCTTCCGCGGCGCGGGCAAGGCGCTCGATGTTCCGCGCAAAGTAGCGTTTCACCTCTTCGGATGAAAATGACGCATCGGGCGCGCGGTACCTCGCCGCACCCGCAACCGGACCCGCTCCCGCTGCGGCTTCCTTTTCTTCTTCGGCAGCATCGAGAACGGCATCCACGCAGTAGGCGAGGCTCTTCATCTGGCGCCCTGCTTGGCCGCGCTTAGACCGCTGATAACTTTCAAACGCACGGTCAATTCCTTTTTGCACCGCGCTGACCGGGATACCGCTCTTTTGCCAGGTCTCGAGAATCGCCCAATCCAGCGGTGAGACCAGCAGGTGCGCGCCGCGTTTGCGCCAAAAGTATTCTTCGATCTCGGTGAAATAATTGAAATAGTTAAACGCGCTTGTGGCGCCCATGATCAAGACGCTATCTTTCGAAATCCGTACTGCGCTATCGCCGGCCCTTCGCGCCGCGCTTTCCTGAGGCGTTGGCCGTTTTTGCGGCAGCCTTGTCCTGTTTCTTCACGTGTTCCCAAATGATGCGAAGCCCATCGAGCGTGAGAAACTCGTCCACGCACTCGATATGGCGTGAGCCTTTCGCGACCAGCGGCGCCTGCCCGCCTGTGGCGACTACATGCGTCTCCGCGCCAAGCTCAAGCTTGATGCGCTCGAGAATGCCATCTACCAAGTCTACGTAGCCGTAGTAGAGCCCGGACTGCAAGCACGCAACCGTGTTCGTCCCAATCACCTTGCCGGGATCGCGAATCTCCACACGAAACAGCCGCGCTGCGTGCGCAAAGAGCGCCTCTGCCGAGATGCCAATCCCCGGCGCGAGTACCCCGCCTATGTATTCGCCGCCCGGGGAGATCACGTCAAAATTGATAGCCGTGCCAAAATCTACGGCTATGCAGGGCGCGCCCAGTTTAGCGCGAGCTGCGATGGAATTCACGATACGGTCCGCGCCAACTTCCTGCGGATTATCGCAGAGCACTGGTATCACGGATTGTTTCGCTGCCTCGACGAAGAAGGCTTCCTTGCCGAAATACCGGCGCGACATCTCACCAAGGGTCCCGTTCAATTGCGGTACCACGGAACTGATGATTACGCCGCCAATCGCGCTTTGCTTCACACCGGCCAGTCCGAGGAGATTGCGCGAAAGAATCCCGTATTCGTCCACGGTCTGGTCGCGTGCGGTAGTAAGCCGCCAATTCGCCAGCAGCTTCTGGCGGTGGAAGACGCCCAGCACGGTATTCGTATTGCCAAGATCAATCGTGAGCAACATCAGGAGGCCTCGGAGATATCCGCCGCCAGCACAGTTTCCGTGCGCCCGTCGGGACGAGTGACGCGCAACATTCCCATCGAGTCCAGTCCGGCCGTCGTACCGGTGAAAGATTCCTGCGCAGTGCTGACTCGCACGCGCTTGCCCTGCGCGTAGCTCGATACCTGCGAGAATCGCGCAAGGATCGGTGCGGCCCCATCGCGCAGCAATTGATTGTAGTAGGACTCGAAGTTGCGCAGCAACCGGACGGCCAGCTCGATGCGCGAATGAACGCGGCCGGTTTCGATCCGCAACGACGTCGCGATCTTGGCCAGCGATTCCGCCATGCGCGAATGGTTCACGTTGATCCCGATCCCGGCCACCACAAAGCGCACGCGATCCGGTTCCGCATACATTTCCGTCAAGATGCCGCAGACCTTCTTGCCATTGAGCAGCACGTCATTCGGCCAGCGAATGTCCGGCTTCACGCCTGCCAAGTCGGAGATTGCATCATAGATGGCCACGCCCGCGGTCAACGTGAGGGCAGGCGCCTGCGCCGGTGCCAGCTCGGGCCGCAGCAAAATGCTCATATAAATGCCGGCGGATCGTTCCGAGTGCCAGGCGCGGCCAGCGCGACCGCGGCCTGCCGTCTGCTCCTCCGCCAGGACGATTGCGCCATGCGGCTCCCCGGCTTGGCCTAACTCCAGCGCTACGCGGTTGGTCGAATCGACCTTAAAGAAGTGGTAGATACGCTTGCCAAAAGGCGAACCCTGCAGGTGTCGGCGGAGGATATCGGGTGCCAAGACGTCGGGAATTCGCTCGATGCGGTATCCGCTGCGAGGGTGTCCATTCACCTTGACGCCCACGGCTCGCAGCCGGTTGATCCAGCGCCATACCGTCGAACGCGTGACGCCGATTTCTTCGGCGATCTTCTCGCCGCTGATCACGATCATCGGGCTTGCCGCTAGCACGCCGAGCAATGCGTCGAGATGACGGTCCGTGGTGCCGGCGATGTTTCGCGGTGCCATATAAGCGGGCAAAACCCCCTGAAATTCTCTGGATCGGCTGATCGGCCTGCAAGATTACTCGGGCTTCGGCAGTTCCACAAGCAGGCTCAGGTTGGCGGCTGGCGCGGAATGCGTAATTGCGCCCGCGGAGAGAAAATCCACGCCGGACTCTGCGTAGGCGCGCGCCGTTGCGAGGTTGATGCCGCCCGAGGCCTCGACCGTGCATGACGGGCGCATGCTTCGCACAAGGGGGACGAGCCGCGCGCATTCGGCCGGCGAAAGATTGTCCAGTAAAATGGAATCAGCTCCGGCCTCCAGCGCTTCGCGAAGCTCTGCTTCGTTACGCACCTCGATTTGGATGGGAATCGCGCCACGATTGCTCGCATTCACATCTGGCTGCGGCGGCAAATAGGATTCGTACGCCGTGAGTGCGCGATCAGCGTGCTCTTCGGTGGTTGCGACCCGCAAGCTCTCTCGCGCGGCCCACGATTGCGCGCGGCTCAGCGCCTCTGCCACTCCCCCGGCGGCCGCGATATGGTTTTCCTTGATGAGAATCGCGTCGTACAGGCCGAAGCGATGGTTCGTGCCGCCTCCCGCGCGGACGGCATATTTCTCAAGCGGCCGAAACAGTGGCGTCGTCTTGCGGGTATCACGGAGGCGGCAGCCGGTACCAGAAATTGCGTCTACGTAGCGCCTGGTGATCGTGGCAACCCCTGAAAGATGCGCCAGAAAGTTGATCGCTGTCCGTTCAGCGCCCAAGATTGCCGAAGCCCGCCCTGAAATCGCCGCCACGATCGTGCCGGCTACAATCCAACTGCCTTCAGCGCATTCCGCGCGGAACTGCGCCGCGGGATCAAGCGCTCGAAAAACCCTCTCCGCTAGTGGCAGTCCCGCAATCACCAACCCTTGCTTGGCAGTCACGCGGGCGCGCGCGTTCGTACCGGGGGGGATCAAGGCGGCCGCCGTTGCGTCGCCTGAGCCCATATCTTCATCGAGCGCGCCGCGAACAAGGCGCGCGATTTCCGGGGCGTCCCAGTCGAAGTGAAGGTCTGCGGGGCTGGAAATCATGATGTGTTCACCGTCATCACGGCGAAATTTCGAAGTGCAACGCTCAACTAATTGTTAAAGCGGAACTTAATTTTGTTTCACGTGAAACATCTGTTCACAGGCCATCGCGCTTTACACCGTCCCGGTAGCCGCCCGCTATGCCAGGCCAGGGCTTGTGTCGTTCGATGTCCGTTACGCGGCTCCGGACTCGAGTTGCCGCAGGCGCTCTGCGAGCTTCTGATGCTCGATCTTGCGCTCGGCCAGCGCAGCCTCCATGCCTTGAACGATATGCGCCGGCGCTTTACCGCGGAACGTTCCGTCGCCAAGCTGCCGCTCCTTGGACGCAATGTCCTTCTCCAGGCGCTGCAATTCTTTTTGGATGCGCGCCAATTCAGATTTCACATCAACCGTTTCGGTATAGGGAATGCGCAGATCGTAGGTGGCAGTGTTACGGATAGCGGCCTTAGCCGAATTCGCCGACGAATCGAGTCGCATTGTGTTTAGCGAGAGTGAGGAAAGCGGCGTGAGCTGCCTTATTGCAGCGGAGTTTTGGTCGATCAATGCGAGTAGATCCGGATCAGAGCAGTAAAAGTTTGCATCGACCGGACGCTTGGGATCGAGCTTCAGTTCGGAGCGCAAATTCCGAGCGGTCGCGATCACCTCCTGAATGGCGGTGACGTTACGTTCAGTAAGATCGTCCACCCAATCCGCGGGCGGCGCGGGGAACTGCGCGAGAGCGATGGAGCGCGCTCCTGCCGCCTGTGGCAGCTGGTGCCACAACTCTTCCGTGATGAAGGGCATCAGAGGGTGCAGCAGCCGAAGGGCTGCCTCAAAGATCGCGAAGATGTTCCGCCAGGCGGCGCGGGCCACATCGGGATCTGTGGATGACAATCGCGGCTTCGTCCACTCGATGTACCAGTCGCAGAAATCACCCCAGAAGAAGTGATAAATCTCGTGCGCCGCTTCGTGAAGCCGGTATTCGTTGAGCGCCGCGTTCACCGTCTTTACTACCCGGCCTAAACGAGAGAAAATCCACCGGTCCACCAACGGCAATGCCCCAGCAGCGCGGTGCGGCGCGGCAGCGCGCACATCCGGGGCAGCCAAGGACTCCAGCGTTTCGCCGTTCGCTTCATACTTTTCCAGGTTGACGAACAAGAACCGCGCGGCATTCCAAATCTTATTGGCAAACGCGCGATAGCCGAGGACAACTTCTTCGCTCAGTGCGATGTCCGTGCCCGGAGCGGCCTTGATCGCCAGCGTGAATCGCAGCGCATCCGTGCCGTACTTTTCCATCCAGTCCAACGGATTCACTACGTTGCCGCGCATTTTGGACATTTTCTGTCCCTGCGCGTCACGCACGAGCGAGTGCAGGTAAAGCCTGCGGAAGGGAATTCGCTCCTCGACGGCGTTGCCTGAGGCCAGGTGCGTGCACAGCATCACCATCCGCGCGTCCCAGAAAAACAAAATATCGTAGCCGCTGATCAAGAGGCTTGTGGGATAGAACTTGCGAAGGTCGGGCGTATCTTCCGGCCAGCCAAGAGTTGAAAGAGGCCAGAGCCCTGAACTGAACCAGGTATCGAGCACATCAGGATCCTGATCAAGCTTCGCGCCGCCACACTGCCCGCACTTATCGGGCGGGCTTGCGGGCAACGCGCGTCCGTTCACAATGGCTACCTGCGAATCGCGCGCCGGGGTCATTCCGCCGCAACCCTTGCAGTGCCAGATTGGGATGCGATGCCCCCACCAAAGCTGGCGCGAAATGCACCAGTCGCGGATGTTCGCCATCCAGTCGAGAAAGATCTTTCGCTGATTATCCGGAGCGATCGCGATTTGCCCGCCTTCGACGGCGGCGCTGGCCACTTCTGCCAGGGACTTCATCTTGCAAAACCATTGCGTCGAGACGCGCGGTTCCACTACGGTCTTACAACGGTCGCAGATCGCGACGGAATGCGTGTGATTTTCGACGCGCTCCAACGCGCCCTGCGCTTCCAGATCGGCCGCCACGCGCTTGCGCGCCTCGAAGCGGTCGAGCCCGGCGTAGGCACCTGCGTTGGCGCCCATGCGCGCGTCTTCCGTCATCACGTCAATCTCGGGAAGATTGTGGCGCCGGCCCATCTCGAAGTCGTTCGGATCGTGCGCTGGCGTAACCTTCACGGCTCCCGTACCGAATTCGCGGTCCACAGCCGTGTCCGCGATGATGGGTATTTCGCGATCCGCCAGCGGCAACCGGACTTTCTTGCCGATCAGCGCTCGATAGCGCTCGTCATCCGGGTGCACCGCAACGGCGGTGTCCCCCAGCATCGTCTCCGGACGCGTGGTAGCCACAATAATGTGCGCGTCTGTCCCGGCCACCGGGTAGCGCAAGTGCCAAAGGTGCCCGCCGCGCTCTTCGTGTACGGCCTCGAGGTCGCTCAAAGCAGTCTGGCAACGCGGGCACCAGTTGACGATATATCGCCCGCGATAAATCAGCTTTTCGCGGTAGAGCCGCAGAAATGCCTCGAGCACCGCGTGGTAAAGCGGCGGATCGAGCGTGAACTTTTCGCGCGACCAATCCACCGAATCGCCGAGCCGCACCATCTGCTTCAAGATGGCGCCGCCGCTATGCGCCTTCCACTCCCATACGCGGCGCTCAAATTCCTCGCGGCCGAGCTCCACTCGCGTGACCTTCTGCTTGGCGAGTTCGCGCTCCACAACCACCTGCGTCGAGATTCCGGCGTGGTCCATGCCGGGCAGCCAAAGGGTTCGGAATCCGCGCATGCGATGCCAGCGCGTGAGCGCGTCAATCAGCGTGTGTTCGAGCATGTGCCCGATGTGTATGTAGCCGGTAACGTTGGGCGGAGGAATCACTATGCAAAAGGGCGCACCATTGGCGCTCTCTTCCGCCCGGAAAAGGCCGGACTCCACCCATTGCCGCGCCCAGCGCTCTTCGATCTGCTGCGGCTCGTACGCTTTGGAGATGTCTCGGGGCATAAGGACACACGGCGGCTCTTCAGTGCCGCAGTGAAGCAATTACTATACGGGCCGCCCGCGCAACCCGTCAAATCTTGCTGAGTTTTCGCTCTCTTCCAATGTTGGGTCTTGGCAGGCGAGGGTTGCTATATACTTCTAGCGCCCAGAAATCGGCGTCATAAGGAGACACCATGCACAAACGGATTGCGTTTTGTACTCTGCTTCTCATTAGCATTGCGGTGCTCGCCGTTGCGGCCCAGCAGGACAAGAGCAAGCGTCCCAGCCCCCCAGGTCAAACCGATTGCACCTTGGCGAACGGCACCAAGATCCACGTGGCTTACTCGAGTCCGCGTATGAACGGGCGCAAAATCTACGGTGGGCTCGTGCCTTATGGAGAAGTGTGGCGCGCCGGCGCAAACGAGGCAACAACCTTCGTCCTCAGTGGCGATGTGAACGCTGGCGGAAAGAGCGTGCCCGCGGGCAATTACACGATTTTCGTCGTGCCCGGGGCGGACAAATGGACGCTGATCGTCAACAAGAAGACCGGTGAGTGGGGCATCCCTTACAGCTATGAATCGGATGAACTCGTGCGCGCCGACATGCAGGTTTCAAAGCTCGATTCTCCGGTCGAGGATTTCACGATTGGTTTCGACCACGCGGGCGGCACTTGCACCCTGCACATGGATTGGGAAACGACTCGCGCTTCGATCGTGATTTCAGGGAAATAAGGATTCCGGCCGCGGACTTACTTCCCGGAGAGTTCGCGCCGGACCAGCGCCTCAACCACGGGGCGAAGCACTTCGCGTTGGATCATCTCCAGCAGTTGTGGCTGCATGCGTTCGATGATGCGTGCTGTGATGTCCTGCACCAGGGCCGCGTTCGTTTGCGGCGCTTCCGCATGGGCAACGGTTTCGGCAGGTTGGGCGTTGGACCGAACGAGTTCTTCCTTCGCCGCGGCTTCAACCGCAGATGCCAATGAAGTACCGGCGTCCACCGTTGCGCTCGTGTCGGTTTGGAGCGTTTCCGGTTCGTGCGCCACGGCCTCCGCGACCTCCACAGCCGTCGCGGAGTTGGGCTCGACCTCTTCGTTTTCGCTAACGTTGCCCGCGTATTCAGCGGCTTCGGGGGCCTGGGCAGACTCTGCCTCCGCTGGCTCGGCAACCGGCAGTTCCCAAGACGAAGCGGCGGCTACGATTTCGGTAGGCGCTTCGGTTTCGTCCCTTGCCGGCGACTCGAATATCACTTCGCTCGCTGCCTCAGCCGGTGTCGCGTCAGACTCCTCAGCAGCGACGGGTTCCTCGTAAAATAAAGGCCGGCTGCGCCTCTCGGCCGGTTCATCGAAGCTCGCGGGAATCGCGGCCGCAAAACCCTCTACGATCTCAGCGGTCGCCGGCTCACCCGCGCGTTGCTCCGGCGAACGAGAAAAATCATGCTCCAGAAGAAAATCGTTCACGTGATCGGCTGCAGCTGGCTCTTCGGGCCGCGCTGTATTGAAGCTGTGCTCGAGCGCCTCGGCGCGAAACGGCTGGGACTCGCTGAGCTGCGCTTCATCGGAATCAGCACTCTCTGAATCGAAAGCATCCTCACGCGCTGACGGCGGCACGTACGTTTGTTCATCAGACTGCTGCGCCGCCGCAGAAGGCTCGACGGCGGCGGAAGAAACCGTCAGCCAATCGAACGCGGAAGGGCGCGTCGAAGGGACGGAATTTTCGCCAAGCTCGGTAGCCTCCGGCGCAAGCACTGCGATGCCGTCTGCCTCCTCTACCGCAGCTTCGTCCATCGGCGTAGTCGCCGATTCGGCAGACAGATGGGGCTGCGCCGTCAGCTCGATTGCTTCCGGGCTCGGGACCTGCTCTTCGGCGGGTGCCACGGCGGACACAGCGTCAATCTTCGGCTCCAGATCAAGCGTTTCCTGATCGTTGACGTGCTGAAAGGGGTTCTTTTTGGGCGGCCAATACTGTTCTGTTTTCGGCTGAGAAGGCGCTTCCTCCACGGCTGGCGCGTTCACGTTGGAGTCGCTCGTGACCAGGGACGGCCAAGCCGCAAAACCGCCAAGACCCTTCTTCCCGGTTTCGGTGGCCTCCTCTGTCGCCGCGCTCGCCAACAATTGATCGAGTGCTGCCGGCTGGGTGTCTCGCTCGGGCTGCGGTTGCCCCATCGCAACAGGAAAGTCTTCCACCACAGGCGCCTGGCGCTGTTCAGCCTTGGGCGCTTCTTCGCTGGGTGTTTCCACTCGCGGCTCAGGCGCAGCGGCACGGCATGATTCCGCGCGTCGCATTTCCGCGCGCTTCGGTGCCGGCGGAGCAGCTACGGCAATCGTCGCCGACGGACGATTGTCCACGACTTTGTTCGATACAAACTCGTTCGTCACCCCCACGGCCACCAATTGCGACGCCGCTACTTTGCCAAGCAGCGTCTTTACCAGGTTCACCAGAGGATCGGGCGGCACAAAGGGCTTCTTCAGCACCGCGTCCGCGCCCACGCGCTGCGCTTCGCGCTCGTCGAATGGGTCAAATGCTCCGGCCAACAACACCACCGGGATGTGCGCCAGCTTCGGATCGCGCTTCACGTATTCGCAGACTTCGTAGCCGCTGCGGACGGGCATGAAAATATCAGCCAGAATAAGATCGGGCGCGGATTCGCGCATCTTTTTGACGGCCGCTTCGCCGTTGCCCACCGATATGACTTGGACCCCCTCGTCCTTCAAGGCGAGGGAGACCATCTTCTGTATATTGCTATTGTCGTCCGCTACCAGAATGGTGGGCACAACGATCTCCAGCCGGCCAGATGGGCCGCAACACAGTACAGAATGATAGTTAGCACCCAGGGAGGGGGGAGTCAACCTGTACCAAAGGCCGGTGTAACCAAGCGGTTCAGGGCTGCTTAAGCAGACGCAGCCCCCGCCAGGTGGGCTAACCCCAGGGAATTAGCTTCTTTAGGCCCTTTTTCTTCTTGCTGGACGATTCCTTCGAGTTGTCCTGCTTGCACGGCGCAGGAGGCGCGGTCTTGCTATCGGAAGAAGAGGTCTGCTGATTGTTGATGGCCGCGGCGCTGGAGGCGGTCGTCGAGCTGCACGGCTGCATTCCATTTTGGTCCTGAGATCCCGCAGCGGTTGTGGACGCCGCAGTGCCGGTCGCCGCCGGCTGGCCGGCAGGAGGATTACCCGCAGAGCTTGGCGGTGCCGTCGAGGTAGCCGCTGGCGCGGGCGATCCGTTAGCCGCTGGTCCGGGTGTTGGTTGGGCACCGGGAGTAACGAGTTGCACTGCAGCTGCGTTCGGAGTCGTGCTCGCGTTGTTGCTGTCTGTCGAGCTTGAGCCCGCCGATCCTGCTACGCTCTCCGCTGAACTGCCTGAGGAACCGGCGCCGCCCGATCCGCCGGCGACACCCCCCAAGACACTCAGATTCGTCGTCCGAACAAGAGTTTCCAGTTCCGAACCCTCGTCCGGCGGAGACATCTGCGGTTCGCCTACCCGCGCTGCCGCGGACATGTCCGGCCTGCCTTCGAGAGGGCCTTCAAACCGGTGCAGCAATCCCGTACGGGGGTGCGGGGTCTGTTGCTCCTGCTGCATCCGCGCGAGAGCGGTCGGATCGGGCTGAGGGACTGGAATCCCCAGCTTGGTCAGCTTCTCTTTGGCTTGCGGCACCAAAGGCGAGAGCGGGTAGTCCTTCACAACCTTGCTGTAAAAGGCCCCGGCGTATTGCGTCTTTTCACTTCTCTCGTAAATATTGGCTAACATGAAGGAGGCTTTATCCGAATTGCTGTACAACGGATAGCGTGCCACGACATCCAGCAGGCGCCCCGCCGCGGCTCGAACGGAGCCTTTGGTGTTGTAGTATTGCGCGACCCGGTAATCTCCGTCGGCTAAAATTTCCTGCACGTTCCGAAGCTGCTGCTGAACTTGCGGTACTAGCGGGCTTTGCGGGTACTTCTGCAGGAAAACCTGGAATTCTTGTTCAGCGAACTCAGCTTCAGTGCGATCTCGATCCGGCTTTTCCACCCGGCGATAATGGGCCATCCCGACCTGCATCTGCGCGTAGGCCGCCTCATCCAGAAACGGAAAAAACGTAATGAAGTCCTTGTATTCGTTGACGGCCTGCGTCAACCCAGACGTGCTGCCTTCTTTGTAGTAGGAATCGGCGATGGCCAGCTTCGCTTTGGCAAGATATTCGCTGTCCGGATAAGTGTTAATCAGGGCTTGCAAGGAAAGCCGGGCCACCTCGTAATGGCCCTTGCTCATGTCATCCACGGAGCGCTGGTAAAGCACTTTGTCCGGCGCCACCGAATCATTGGCTGCGGGGCCTGTTTGGCTTTGTTGCGTATTGGTTTTCTTCTTGCCTAAACATCCGCCAAGCAGCAGGCTGCTTGCGATCGCGGCGACTCCCAAGGTTTTCGCAATTCTCACTTCCAGCACCTCAAACTTTCTGTACCATGGCTTCCATGGCGATTTGTTGCAGTCTCTGAACCGCTTCGGCTGGATTGGGAGTGTGAAACACAGTTGTTCCCGCTACGAGTATCTCCGCGCCGGCACGAACAAGTTCGGCGGTATTTTCCGGCGAAACGCCGCCATCCACTTCGATTCGGTAGCTATAGCCTTCGCGTGTGCGTAGGTGGTGAAGGTGGCGAATTTTTTCAATGGATCGCAGCAGAAATTCCTGGCCGCCAAATCCCGGATTGACGGACATGACCAACACCTGATCTACCTTGTAGAGGATGTCTTCCAGGGTAGACACGGGCGTCGCCGGGTTGATCGCTACTCCGGCACGACAGCCGTGTTCCCGAACGGACGTCACGACCCGGTCGAGATGCGCAGTCGCCTCTTGATGAATTAACAGGGTATCGGCGCCGGCTTTTGCAAAGGGTTCCACGTATCGCTCGGGGTTTTCGATCATGAGATGCACATCTAGCAGGAGCCGGGTTGCCTTGCGCAGGGAAGCTACCACCGGTACGCCAATGGAGATATTGGGCACAAAGTGGCCATCCATGACGTCAACGTGAATCATGCGGACCCCGGCGCGCTCTACAGCTTGAATGTCGTCGCCTAACCGGGCGAAGTTCGCTGCCAGAATGGAAGGAGCGATGTCGACCTGCGGATGCACTAAACCCCCAGGTGAATTCTAACATACGGGATGCAAAGCTTTTGCTAGAAATTCAGGGTTTTTCGATATGTGTGTCGGCGCTGGTGGACGTGGCGACCTTCAATTCCACCGGGCCGTCCGCCGAAAGCCGTGAGCCGGCCGCAGGGAATTGGTCCATGACCGTGCCCGCAGGCCACTGAGGCGCCGGCACCACGCTCGTCTGGACGTTGTGAACGCCTGCGCCAAGCATCTCTCGCTGCGCGTCGGTGCTCCGCATACCAACCAAGAACGGCATCACCAACGCAGCCGGCCGCGGGCCGAGTGGAGAAAGAAGGTCTACGTGAGAACTCGCTGCTTGCGCGCCAGGTGGCGGGTTCTGCATCAGCACCGTGTCCGGCAACGCGCCGTTCAGATACGGAGCTGAGACCTCCCCGAGCTGCAATCCAGCTTGCAGAAGAGCGATTCTCGCGCCGCGGATGGATTGCCCATCGAGCTGGGGAATCGCGGTGCGAAGTGGTCCCAGGCTTACGACCACGTGAGCGTCCTGCGAAACCTTCACCTTCAATCCGGGCGGGGGACTCTGGCGAATCACGTTTCCCGCGGGAGCAGCATCGTAAAGCCGGTCCGCCACCTTCAGGACCAGCCCGTGCCGAGAGAGTTGCTTGCCGGCATCGGTCACCTTCATTCCCACAAGATTCGGCATGGCGACTTCGCGTCCGCGAATCGCAAAACGTATCGTCGTGATCGCGCTTAGAAATGCAGCCGCGGCAAGAATAAAGACAAGCAGCCCCATGCGCAGGAACCATTCGAACCGCTCGCGGAAGGCCATCGGTCGTTTACCCGCTGGAGATTACCATGCAAACGAATTGCGGCCCAATTCAGACACCCGGCGGCAGGGCTTTTGCGCTAAGAGTGCGTCGTGGAAGAAAACATTTCGCCTGGCGTAAGACGCGCGCCGTTTTCAAATTCGCGAGCGGTGATCCGCTTGCGGCCCTCGAGTTTCAATCCGGTCAAGCGTAGCCAGCTCGCTTCGCCGCACGAAACAAGCAACTGTCCAGCGTCCGCAACGAGTGTTCCTCCTGCAACGGATCGCGCGTTTGGAGGAGCCTCCGCCGGGCATCCCCAGACATGGCAAAGCTGGCCGCGAAAGTACGTGTACGCTCCGGGCCACGGATCGAGCCCTCGAATGCGATTGTAAATTTGGCCCGTAGTCAAATGCCAGTCAACCAAGCCGTGCCTCTTCTTGAGCAGAGGCGCTCGCGTGGCTTGCGCATCGTCTTGCACGCGCGGGATCACGGTCGTTCGATCCAATGCAACAATTGAGCTCATCACCAGCGACGCGCCTTGCTCGCCCATACGCATGGCAAGTTGCGGCGCCGTTTCGTCGTCGCCGATCTTCAATCCCAATTGCATCAAGATGGGGCCGGTGTCCATTCCGGCATCCACCTGCATCGTGGAAACGCCCGTGTAGCGCTCGCCCTTGATGATCGCCCAATTAATGGGTGCGGCCCCGCGGTACTTCGGGAGCAATGACGCGTGTAAGTTGATCCACCCGAGACGCGGAAGCTCAATCAGTCGCTTCGGAACGATTTGGCCGTAAGCAATAATCACCACCACATCGGGCTTGATTCGTTCAAAGAACTCAAACGCCGAATCAGACGTAATCTTCTCCGGTTGGTAAATCGGGGTTCCTGCTTCGATCGCCACTTCTTTTACCGGAGAAGGCAGCACCTCTTGCCCTCGTCCTCGCGCGCGGTCCGGCTGTGTGACCACAGCCGTAACTTCAAACATCGGTTCGGCCATCAGCCTGAGCAGGGTTGGAAGTGCGAATGCCGGCGTGCCGCAGAAGACCACACGCAGAGCCATCGCGGCAGCTACCACTCGCCGTTCTTGCGGAGTTTGCGAATGCGGCGCCGGAACAAATCGCGTTTGAGCAGGCTCAGATGTTGGAGGAAGAGCGTCCCATTCAGATGGTCAATCTCATGGCAGAACGCCCGCGCGAGCAGATTCTCGCCGCGCACCTCAAACGAAGTGCCAAACGCATCCTGAGCGCGCACAGTCACAAAGAGTGGACGCGCAACATTCCCTCGGAAGCCCGGAAGGGATAGGCATCCTTCATCTTCGCGCTGCTCGCCTTCCGCGTGCACGACTTCCGGATTTGCTATGACGATTTTCGCTTCGGGATTCTTGCCTACAGTCGTGTCAATCACCGCCAGCCGCAGGCCGACTCCGATCTGTGGCGCGGCCAGCCCGACGCCCGACGCTGCATACATCGAGATAAACATGTCGGCGCACAATTGTTGTAACTCTTCGTCGAAAACCGTGACGTTCCTGGCCGGGGATTCAAGAACCGGGTCGCCATACTTCACGACCGGATATATCTTCACGCCCTTGGGCAATACCGGGCCAGCCGGAACCTCGGACGGCTTCGCTTCGCTTTTAGGTTTGGGACTCATGCCTGTTCTGTGCCTCGATGGGTTCAGGATTCTGTGATCGTCACCTTGGCTGCCGCATTGAGCAGTTGAAGGCTAGAATTCTTTCAATTGCTCGACGTATCCTTCGTAGTTGCGCCGCGTTTCCGCCAGCGAATCGCCCCCGAACTTCTGGAGAAACGCCTGCGCGAGCACAAACGCAACCATCGCCTCGGCCGCCACGCCACCGGCCGGCACCACGCATACGTCGGATCGTTCGTAAGCCGCCCGCACCTCTTGCTTCGTCACCAGATCGGCGGTTCCCAATGCCCGGCGCAGCGTCGAAATCGGCTTCAAGTACCCGCGCACAATCACATCTTCTCCGTTCGTGATGCCGCCCTCAAGTCCGCCGGCGCGATTGGAGGGGCGCGTAAAACGCCGCGCGGCTGCATCGTACCCGATTTCGTCTTGCACGTCCGAACCATAGGAGGTAGCCGCCGCCACTCCGCCGCCGATTTCCACCGCCTTCACGGCCTGGACGCTCATCACCGCGCCCGCCAGCCGCGCGTCGACTTTCTCGTCCCACTGCGCGTGCGAGCCCAACCCCGGCGGCACATTGTGCGCGACCACCTCAAAGATCCCGCCCACCGAATCGCCCGCGCGTAACACCTGATCCACTTCGGCTTTCATCTTGTCCTGCACTGCCCAATCCACGCAGCGGAGCGGGGAATCGAGATCGGCGCAAACCTTTTGAATTTCCTCGAAGGTGGGCGCGCTCGAGCCGCACTTTGCCAACGGCGACCGTGTGGCTCACGACGTCTATGCCAAAACTCGACAGCAGGCACTTGGCCAGCGCCCCGGCCGCCACGCGCGCCGCCGTTTCTCGCGCCGAGGCTCGCTCCAAAATATAGCGTGCGTCGTGCAGATTGAATTTCAGCGCGCCGGCCAGATCGGCGTGCCCCGGCCGCGGTGCGGTCAAAGGCCTTTGGTCATCTTCGCCGCCAGGAACATTTTCAACGGGCAACGCCTTTTCCCAGTTTGCCCAATCGCGATTCTCGATCCGCAAGGCGATCGGAGCTCCAATGGTTTGGCCGTGGCGGATTCCCGCCAGCGCTTCGGCGCGGTCCTTCTCGATTTTTTGCCTGCCACTGCGTCCATAACCCAATTGCCTGCGGCGCAAGTCACGGTTCACCGAGGCCAGGTCCACCGGCAATCCACACGGCAACCCCGAGATCCAGGCAATCAAAGCCTGGCCGTGGGACTCTCCGGCGGTGACAAAACGCAGCATGATCTCGATGTCGCCCTGAACGAAAGGCTCCCCAGTAGGCGCTCGCGCGCGGGCCCAGAAAAGTAAAGGCCGCATTCTAGCAGATGAGGTCAACCCATGTGCGCCCACCGCCGGCTTAGGTTCGCCATCAAGCCGCTCGCACTTGACGCGCCCTTGCTCGCACGCTAGCCTTGGTGGACTTTACCTTGCCGGAGCCGCTGCCTCACGAGCGGACCATCGGCGCAGCATGGTCACCCGCGACCCCAAGCTCCTCGCGCCCGATGAACAGAAGCCCGCGCCGGCCATCGTGCGCGTCCTCATGGAAAATCTGCTGGCCCTGCAGGACTATGCGATCTTCGCGGCGCGTGGCTTCGCAGGCATCTTCACCCCCCCGCAATATGTCCTAGATTTAATCGAGCAGATGGACGTAATTGGCGTCGGATCGCTCCCGATCGTCCTGGTAACCGGATTCTTCATCGGGGCTGTGCTCGTTCTGCAGACCGCCTCGCAATTCGCCCGCTTTGGCCAAACGGCGCTCACCGGCGACGCCGTTGCCCTGGCGCTGGTTCGCGAACTCGGGCCTACGATCACGGGCTTGCTTGTCGCGGGACGCAATGCGTCGGGGATGGCCTCTGAGCTCGGCTCTATGCTCGTCACCGAACAGGTGGACGCCATGCGCGCCATGGGCACTGACCCGATCCGCAAGTTGGTGACGCCGCGTGTCTGGGCGACGATCCTGGTGCTCCCGCTCCTGACGGCTATGTCCGATTTCGTCGGCCTTTTCGGCGGCTATGTGATGGGGCACTTCACCCTGCGGCTGAGCGCCGTGGAATTCTGGACGCGCGCGATTGACGCTCTTGATTTCTCCGACCTCATGCAAGGCCTCGCAAAACCGCTTTTCTTCGGCTTTATCTTGGCCACGATTGGCTGCTGGAAGGGTCTCTCGGTCCGCGGCGGCACGCAGGGCGTCGGCCGGGCCACAACTCAGGCGGTCGTCTTCGCATCCGTGACGATCATTTCCTCCGACGTGGTCCTCACCAAACTTATGCTCTATCTTGCCGGCCGCGTCATCTAGCCAACGTCACTCTCAATCATGCTCGCCAAGCCCCGTCCTTTGTAACGGCGGTTTTGCCCGTGCGATGTGTGTCCTGGAACCGGCTTGCCTCCCCAGCTTTCCTCACACCCGCAACGCCACAATTGCATCTATAATTCAGAACCGACAAGCATTCATAACCGATGAGAATTCAGAGACGATGAGAATTTACAAGCGATGACTTCTGCGCAATCTGCACAGCCGGCGGTCGAGTTTGAAAATGTCGGTCTTGCTTTTGACAAAGGCGAAGTCTTGCGTGGCCTATCCTTCCGCGTCGCGCCCCGTGAGACCAAGGTCTTTGTCGGCGAAACCGGCACGGGCAAGACCGTCTCGATGAAGCTGGCCGCCGGGCTTCTTCGGCCAGACTCGGGAAGAATCTCGGCGCTCGGCCAGGACATCGGCGCGATGAGCGAGGAGGATTTGCTTTCCTTCCGCCGAAAAATTGGTTTTGTCTTTCAGGAAGGCGCGCTCTTCGATTCCATGAGCGTTTCCGACAACGTGGCGTTTCGCCTGCGTGAGGAAAATACCGATGAAGACGAAGTTGAGGAGCGCGTCCGCGAAGCCCTGCGATTCGTCGAGATGGAGCAAGCCATTGACCAGATGCCCGGCGACCTCTCGGGCGGAATGCGTCGCCGTGTCTCGATCGCTCGCGCTCTGGTGAGCCGCCCCGAACTTGTCTTCTACGATTCGCCCACAGCTGGCCTCGACCCGGTCACTTCGCAAACCATCATCACCCTGCTGCTCCGCTTGCGCGATTTGCAGGGAGTAACCGCTCTTCTGGCCACGCAGCGTGTGCAGGATGCTTTTGGTCTGGCGAACTACCGCTTCGACAAAGAGACGAATCGCGTCGTGCCGCTTCATCCGAAAGACGCTTCGGCGGCGCCGGCATCTCCCAACGGAATTGGACCCACGACATTTCTTTTCTTCCGCGGCGGCCGCATCTATTTTGAGGGCGGCCCGCAGGCCCTGCTCGATTCAAAGGACCCCTATCTGAAGAAGTTTCTGGTATAGCAGTCAAGGCTTAGGCTGAGCGAGAATAGCACCGCGAGGCCCGCAATAAACGTACTGAGGAGGTTCGGCGATGGCGCAACGTAAGCAACTGACCTGGAGTGAGCTCCGCGTGGGAGTGTTCATCGTAATGGGAATCGTTTTGCTCGTGGTGGCGATTTTCTACGTCACCAGCAGCGAAGGAATGCTCTCGCCCAAGTATCGCTTGGTCTCGTATGTCGCCGAGGTCGGGGACCTGCACACGGGCGCCGACGTGACTCTCGACGGCATCGTGGTCGGAGACGTGGAAGATTATCGGGTGAATCCGGTGGATCAGCCTCCGAATCCGAATCGCAGCATCGAGATCATCATGCGTATCAATAAGAAGTTCCAGCAGGACATCCGCACGGATTCGCTGCTCACGCTAGACACCGAAGGCCTCCTGGGCAATCGCTACGTCAACATCACGCGCGGCTTTACCGGCACAATGCTGGCGGCCAATCAGGAAGTGCCCAGCCAGGAGGAAAAGGGCATGAAGGAAATCGAGGAGCGTGGCGCCGAACTCGCGGAAAACCTCAACACTTTGGCCCAGCAGATTCAGACCATCGTCACAGACGTGAACAAAGGACGGGGCACACTCGGGAAGTTGCTCAACGACGATTCCGTCTACAACCATCTCGATTCCGCCACCTCCAAGATTGACTCGATGATCGCGAGCGTGCAGGCGGGCCACGGGACATTTGGCAAGTTGGTTGCCAGCGACGATCTCTACAACAAGGTGAATAGCGCGACTGGCCGCGCGGACGATGTGCTCGCTGCGGTCCAGCAGCAAAAGGGCTCGCTCGGCAAGTTCATCTACGATCCCGCTCTGCACACCGAAGCCACACAGCTCATGCAAAAAGGAAACACGATGCTGGACGATATCCACGCGGGTAAGGGCACGCTCGGCAAGTTGGCCACGGACGATTCACTTTTCCAGGAGTGGAAGCAGACGGGCGCAAATCTCTCGACGCTCAGCTCAAAACTTAATCGGAACGACGGCACCGCCGGCAAGTTTCTTAATGATCCTAAGCTTTATGACAATCTCACTGACCTGAGCGGCAACATGAAACTGTTGATGGATGACTTCCGGAAGAATCCAAAGAAATACCTGACCATACGCCTGAATATTTTCTAAGCGCTCCGTTTCGGGCGCTATATCTAGGCGCGTAGCACGAGGGGGCACAGTGAGCGAGGCGTATGTGCACGGCTACCGCCCGCGTGAGAACGAACGCCTGCAGGATCAGGCCGGAACGCTGGTCGACCTGCTTTACTGCGACACCTCATACGCCTCGCGTGCCCGTCATCCATCTCCACATCCTCTGTAGCGAATCCGGCTGCACCAGCACGATCAGCGCCGCAGCCATCAATGTCGTCGCCGCCGAAGCCCCAAGGATTCCGCGCGGGCTCAGGTGAACCCACTCCGACGCCGCATAATACGCCGCCGAAGCTAACCCGATCCCGATCCAGGAGATGAGGTTCGCCGCTGCGATCACGGCGCCCCGCCTGTCTTTAGCAGGTCTCTTCTGTATCAGGGCGTTTACCGGGACCACGAAGAATCCCGCCGAGAATCCCAGCAGCGCGAGCAGGGTCAGCGCACCCACGAAATGCAGCCCCGGCAGCGCGAGCCCCGCGGAAAACGCGGCCATGCCGAGCGCGCCCAGCGGCACCAACCCATATTCGATTTCAGGTCCCGAAGCATACCCGGCGACCAGGCTACCTACGCCGATTCCCAACGCCAGCGCCGCCTGCAGATAGCTCGTGCGTACCTGCGTGAGCCCCAGCACGTCCGTCCCGTACACAACCACCACCAGCAGCACCAGCGCGCCCAAATACCAGAAATACGTGTTACCGATCACCGCCAGCGCCAGCAATCGGTCGCGCCGCATCTCGCCAATCTGCACCCACACGTCCGCCACAAAATTCAATCGGTAAGTCTTGGCGGGCGCCGCAGCCGGCACGCGCGTAATCGTATAGCTGGTTGCCAAGCCCAAAAGTGAAATCGCCAATAAGATGAAGCCCGACCATTGCTGCCGCCCGCCGAATGTCTGCGAAAGGAATGCTCCGGCCATGGTGCCGGTGATGGACGCCAGGAACGTGCCAAGCTCAATGATTCCGTTGCCCCAGGAAAGCTCCGCCGTGGGAAGCAATTCCGGCAGCAATCCATACTTTGAGGCGCCAAAAAGCGCCGCCTGCGTGCAAATCAAGAAAATCGCCGCGAACTGAATGGGAAGCCTCGAAAACGCCAGGCCCGCAAGGGCCAGCACCATGACGGCAATCTCCAGGTACTTTGTCCCGATCGTCACGCTGCGCTTGCTGTAGCGATCGGCGAGATAGCCGCCCGTCATCGAAAACAAGATAAACGGCACTGCGAAAATAATCCCGACAAACGAAATCATCCGATTGCGCAACTCGTGCGGCAGGCTCATTCCGAGGATCAGGTAGATCACTAGGTTCTTCAGCGTGTTGTCGCTGAAGGCGCCCTGAAATTGCGTGACGATCAAGCTCCAGAAGCCCGCCCGCCAACCAACTGTTGGCGAAACCGCTCGATCGGTCGCGCCCGCTTCGGAATTCATCATTTGACCTTGAGGCATCAGTTCAATTCAGCACGCGTAAAAATCAAAGGCCGAGCAGTAAGCCCGGCCTTTGCAATTCAGTCCTATTCGCGTGCGCATTCGTCAATGCGACGAGTGTCCGGGCATCGGCTCCATCGCGTCGCCCGCAGCCGCAGCCTTTGGCGGCGCGGGAGCTTTGCGGCCTGCGTTGAGATGGTCGTAGTTGAGCGCGGCGTTGAGCACCAGCATGAAACTCCCCTTCGTTTCCTGCCGCCACATCGGATTGTTCGCAAAGAAAACCACATGTCCGCGCCCAACAGGAATGTCCACGACCGCGGGAGCTTCCGCGAGTGCCTGCCCTCCATCGAGCATCCCGCTTACCCAGAGATTTGACGCCGGAGCAAAACGCAGCACCACGCGCGGCCACATCTCGGCCGGTGGAATCGCGGACCGCGGCACATCCGGATTCACATACAGCTCTTGCTCGGCGCGCGTGCGATGCGGTTCCGGCGCGGGCGGATCCCACGGCCGCCCTTGTGGGATTCCAGGATCGGATGCAGAACCGCGGCCGCTGGGACGCCCTTCGCCGCCTTCTCCACGGCCCCCGCCCCCGCCAAACCCTCCGCCCGCCAACGATACGCGGAAAACCGGCGCGGTACTGAAATACACTCCAAGCCGGTCATCGTAGCCATAAGCGATCGGGCTGAGCTTATCTTCAACGTCGGCATTCACCACCGACCCACGAACCTGCAACTGCGGAGTCTGCGTGATCGAAATTCCGGACGTGATGCCTGTCTCAATGGGCAAAGCAGACGTGGCCGTGATTGGTATGAACAGGCCGCCGTCGTCAATAAATTTCTGCAAGTGCGCCACGCCTTCAAATTCGATGCCCCCGCGCATATCGTCGGTCGAGTCAATGTTGCCGATGTTCGGCGTCAAGTCCGTCTTTTTCCAAGGAATCGGACCGCCGATATCGTTGCCGTTCGCGTCCGTGCGCTTTGGGATGCCGTGGATCAGGGCCGAAGCGTTGAACCCGGCGGGCGGGAAGATGATCACGTCAAACTTGTCTCGGAGATTAGCGGTATCGCGAATCGCGTGGACGTCAATGTAGGTGTACGGCACCTTCATCTCTTCAAACGCCAGCCGGAACCATCCCTCCTGCTGCGTGGTCTGCCAGGTATGCACGATGGCAATGCGCGGAACGGCCAGAGCGTGCTGTGCCACGGAAATATCCGCGTCCGTCGAGTCCGCGTGCACGCCGAGTGCGCGCGCGGCTGTATCCAGGCGTGATTTCAAGTCACCCGGATTTCCTGAGCTCGCGATGATGAACGTCCCCGCGTTGTAGTGTTTGCCGCCCGCGTCAAATGGGGCTTCGGCGACATTGATCTTTGCGTCCTTCAGCTCGAAACGCAGCGTAGCCAGCTCCGGCTCGGCATTCGCGTTGATCAGGCAATACTTTGACCCGCTTCCGGCAACGCTTCCTTCCGCGTGCACTTCGCCGGCAATCAGCGTCATCGGCGCCTTCAGAATGGAGAGGTCGGTGATGCGCTGCGTCTTCACATTCCGCAGCGGGCCGAGCGTCCATCCCGTATCGTCGTAAGGCGAGGGGTCATGTACGTTGTAATACTGCGTGTCGAGCAGCATGTCCGTGATGCGGCTGTATGGCTGGTCCATGCGGATGATGTAACTTCCCGCGGGAATGTTCACCGGCTGCTTGCCCGGTGCCGCCGGCGGAGCGCCAGTGCCTTCGCCTTCTGCCGGGGCGCCTTCACGTGCTGCGCCGCCACGTCCGCCGCGTCCCCCGCCGGCTCCTCGTCCGCCGCCACCGGAGCCATCGGCACCGGCACCGCCGGTTGGCGCGGGCTCGCTCACCGTTACGGCCTGATCGAGGCGCTGCACCTCCGAGCCTTGCGATTGCATCAGCCGCGCAAGTTGCGCGGCAAGCGCAGGCCGCTTGCCGTCATTCAGGATCGCCCACGCCGCCGGACCTTCGTTGACGGGCTTCTCCACGCTGCGCTTGCTCTTCAAATAGAAGTTGTGAAGAAAATCGGCGGCATTCGTCGCCGTAAAGTCCATAGCGAAGAGCACGCCGCTCTCTTCGTAGTTCGTGTTGTCGCGCATGGACCACTTGAACTTCGATAACGGTGGGTTTTCGCGGTACCACTGAAGCGAAGTCTCCGAGGCCGAGAGCGTGCGGTCCTTTGTGTCCGCGCCACCGTTGCCGAACGTCTCGTAGAAGCGGCCGACGGCATTGTGCCCGTTCGCGATCATCAGCATATAGTTCGGGGCCCAACCATCGAAGAAGCCGTGCGTCCACACTCCCGGCACGCCGCGCGCGGTGAAATTCTCGATTTCGTGGTAGGCCATCTTCTGCCATTCGCTCACCAGAATGGGATCGAACCACGCGTTGTAGGGCCCTGTGCCCGTCATCGTGTAAAGAAATGGCTCGGACTCGTGCAGATCGTGCACCACGGTCGCGTGCCAATCGAACATGGTCTTCATCTGTTCTTTGGAGAGCGCCAGCGCCATGTCAATCGCATCGCGGTTGTTGTCGTGCTGAACGTAGTGGCCCCAGTAGATCAGGCTGGGCGCGGGTTTCTCAGGGTTGGCTTTCGTGTAGTTGTAGACGTCCACTTCGCGGTCGCGTCCATCCACTACCAGTACCGGCGTAATCAGCACCACGGAATTCTTGCGGATGTTTTCGATCAGCGGAGAATTCTCCACGGCCAGCCGGTACGCCAATTCCATCAGCATTTCCGGCGAGCCGGTTTCCGGCGAATGGATCGAGCCTACCAGCCAGTAGAATGGCTTGCCTTCGCCGATCAGTTTGTCCGCCTCGGCATCGTTGGTCTTGCGCGGGTCGGCCAGCTTCGCCGTGATGTCCTTCAGGCGATCCAGATTCTTGATGTTGGCGTCGTCGCTGACGGCCACCAGCATAAACTCGCGTCCTTCTTCGGTCTTGCCGGTGGTGAAAACCTTTACGCGCGGTGTGGCTGCGGCAAGCGCGCGATAGTAGCGATAGATATCTTTCGAGTAGGTCAGCTTGTTGGGCGCTCCGATCACATATCCGAGCACTTTCTCGGGGGAGGGGACCGTCACGGACGCCGGCAGATGATCCACTAACTCGGTCGTAAAGTATTTCTCCGTGGTGTATTCCTTGATCTTCGCCGTGTACTCCTCGTCGAGCGGCTGCGGCGCAGCTGCAGCTTTTGCGTCTGACTTCTTGCCGCTTGCCGCTGCCTTGTTGTCGCCGGGCCCGGCCATAGCCACCAGTGTTACTCCCAGCACCGCCAGTGAGAGTAGCGCTAGGATCGGCAGGGCTTTGCTCCGCGTTCCTCCGCCGAGCAGCCTCGTCGAACCAGAATCTCTTAAACGCTTTCGCGCGCCACTCCCACTATCTGCACTCCGCCGCGTATTGGTCACACCCGTCCTCCCGTCACTTCCTTAGAATTGCCGCCGTGCGCGTTCCTGCTTATCGCAGAACTGTTTGCGTTGCAAGGCATAAGGCCAGGTTCACTGCTTAGCATCCAGCGCTTTCGCTCCATTCCGGCGCAAACCGAAAAGCGCCGAACCGCTGCCTCAGGCAGAACCCATTCGCGAGCGCACCAGACATGAGGATCAAGCCATATCGCTTCACGTCGAGCGCTTTTTCGGTACGACGTCACCCCATAACTTCCATGTTTTCAGCGAAGCGATTACAACATGCACAAATGGCAATTCTGCAACCCCTTTGTTAACCGCAGCTTGCGCACGTCGTGCGTTGTAACCCCTTTAGCTGCCGCATTTACACATATTGTAGGGGGTGTCCCCGGCGCGCAAATTTCGAATCGAGCACACTTCACCAAATCAGCGGCACGAATCCGAGCAGCGTCAGCGCCACCAGCAGTGCGAGTGTCTCTAGCCCGGTGCGGCGGTCGGCGAATCCGTAGAAATAAATGCCCTTGGCGAGATTGTTTGTCGCAGCGGCGATGATAATTCCGGACGCCGCGAGCGCCACGGGCGTCAATGTTCCCGCCGATTGCGTCAGCCCGAGGAGGAACGGATCCACGTCGGTCAAGCCCATTAACGCGGCCAGCGCGTAGAGTCCCGCATGGCCCAGATAAACCAGCACAAGGTGCGTCACGTAGAGAACCGCGACAAAAAGCACGCCGAAGACCAGCGCCGAACGAAGTTCCAAAGGGTTCGTCTGCGAAGGAGGCGGAATCGGCCCGTCGGGTTTCTTGTCCGGCAGGCGCGCCCATGCCCAGCCGCCCAGCGTCGCCACCGCGGCGAGCAAAAGAAACGGCCAGAGCAACCGCATCAGCAGCGCGTGATTGAAGAGCGCGATCAGCGCGACGAGCCGTAAGTACATCACCCCGGAGGCAACCAGCGTGGAGCCGGCATAGAGATGCGGCTGTGATTCGCCCTTCGAGCGCTTCGCCAGCACCACCGTTGTGATCGTGGAAGAATAGGCTCCGCCGAGCAGCGCCGCGAGCAGTACGCCGCCGCGGCCCCTCGTAGCCTTTTGGAGCAGGTAGCTGCCGTAAGAAATCGCGCTCACGGCAACAACGACCAGCCAGGTCTTGAATGGATTGAATTCAAACGTGCCAAAGGTGCGGTTTGGCACCACCGGCAAAATCACCGCGGTGAGCAGAAGGAATTTTGCGAACGTCAGGATTTCTTCGCCGGGCACGCGTTCCGTGAGATTTTCCAGAGCCTGCTTGAGCTCGAGCAGAACCACGGCGATCACGGTAACCGTTGTCGCGATCCAATACTCTTCGCGGTAGACGAGCGCGCCGATTACATACGTTACGAGGCCGGAGATTTCGCTCGTCATTCCGGCCAGCGCCGCGCGCTCGAGCTTGTGCTGGAAGGAAAGCCATAAGAACGCGCCTACGACCGCGAGCCCGATTCCCGGCAGCATCAAACCGCCGCCGGAAAGCAGCATCAGCGCGTAGCCCAACAGGGCGATCAGCGGAAATGTCCGCACGCCGCCAAACCCATATTGATCGGTAGCGGTCTTGTGTTCCTCGCGCTCGAGTCCTATCAGGAACGCAAGAAACAGCACCAGCAGGATCTGCGCTCCCTCTTTCGGTATGACTTGGAGAAGACTGTTCATGGCGGCGGAATGGCCGCCGGGATTCTCTACTTTCCGGCGCGGCAAGACAAGGGAAACCAGGCAGGGAAGCAATGAGGCAAGGAGCAGGGAAGCAGAGAAGCCAGCAGACCGAAAAGGGCAAAGCGACCGAGAACGGTCCTGAGCTTATTGGTTCGGGAGGGCTGTGAACGTCACTTCGCCGCCATAATTCGGCATCACACGTAAGGCGGGCATACCGAGGAGCCGATCGTCGCCATCTCTTTCCGGACGGAGGCTGGCCAGATCTCTGTAGTCGCGACCATCGGAAGCCTTAGCCACTAAGTTGATCGCCACGCCAGTTTGCCCCGTGAGGCTCGCCAGCGGGTCGCTACTGAAGTCGGTAAATTGCATCGAGAAGACGCCACCGGAGTCGGGCGTCACGATACCCAACGGAATATCGAAGAACATCACATCCCGCTCCGTCCACCGACCGAGCAGGCGGATCCAGCCGTCATACTGCTTGCCAGCCAGCAAGTCGGAAGGCTCGATTCTCCCCGTCAAGCTCACCAGCGGAAGAGGGTCGCAACGGAAATCGGCGCTGCCCGATGATCCGGAAAGCGATGGCACGTCCGCGCTCACGATCTTGCAGCCTGGAACGTACATCGCCGCTCGCAAAGCCTGCACCGGCTTTCCTTGAAAAGTCGTCTCCAGGCGATATTCGTGGTTTCCGTTGGGAACTCCGACCTGCCCGCCTGTGGCCAGTCTCGGTTTGCCGTCCACGTCCTCGAAAAGCTCAAAAAAGACATAGCCAACGGACTTGGAATCGGGAAAGTTGAACCGAAAATAGTTGAGCGGCGGGATCGATGAATTGACGGCCTCGTCCGGGCTCGCGACCTGCGGCTTGGAGTAATAAAGCCTTTGTCGCATGTCAAGCATCCGGCCCAAGGCCATATCAATTCTTTGCTCGGTCGAAAGCTCGGGCGTGTCAGGCGTCCTGTACACCATCAGAGAGCCCGCTGCGTTCGCATACACGAGCGGCAGGAAATTGCCGCCAACTCCCGGCTAGCGAAACGCTTTCATGACCTCGCTTTGGCGTTGCTGAAAATCCTTCATGAGCGAGCCCACGTCCGCGCCTGTTCACTTCGCGTCCTGCAGCGTGGAAATCGCGTCGGCGAGCTCCTGCCACGCAAGCTTGCATATCCGGACGATGCGGTCCACCCACTCGGCATCGCCAAAAGAGGAGCCATCGGAGAAGAGAATCGCCTTTAGCTCGGGACTGCTTTGAATACCCGCCTTCGGGTTCGGGCCGAAGAGGCGGATGTCGCGCGATTCTCCGGGAAGGATTTCGCGTTCAAGCGGATTGCCCAAAGCGCTGTCGAACGCGCGCACGGAATCGGGTTGCGGCAGGCGGTTAGCATTCGTCCGCCTGTACGTGATGATGGAAGCGGTGATGGATCGTTGGGATCGATTTGTGATCGTGACCTTGAGGCTGCCGTCGGGTGAGCTGTCTATCTTAGCGATGAACCTAGGGTCTTGTTGCGCAACTGCTGGCAGGACGCCAAGGAGGGTTAACGCGAGGCCAGCGAGAATCTTTCTCATGCGCGTCCTCCGAGCCCAGAAGAGCCGGTGGAACCAAGCTGAACAAGTTTACTACAGCCATAACCTGAGACGCTATTCGATGAATTGCAGAGGCGGGGGGGGGAGAGTGAGACAGGGAAGCTCGCGCGCGGCCCGCTACCTTTCCTACATTACGGCGGTAAACAAACCACTGCGGCTGCTGCCGCGCGTGGCATTAAGACGGTGGACAGGACGCAATCATCCGATGAGCGTTCGCCCTACGAAAACATCGCGGTCGAGACGCCGCAAGACGCGTTGTCAGTTGATGCCTGGGTACAAATAGCCAGGATCGTAATAGCCGGCAAAGGGATCCCAGGGGTCGTACCACGGGTCAAACCATGGATCGTATCCAATGCCCCAGCCCCAGCCGCCCCAACCCAGACCGAACCCGCCCCACCCCCAGCCGAAGCCAAGACCACCGCCCCAGCCTAGGCCGCCCCAGCCAAAGCCGCCACCCCACCTGTTGCCCCAGCCGCCGTGGTTGCCACCGCGCCAGGCTCCGCCAAATGCACCGTTTCCGCCGCCAAGCCCCCCGCCGTTCCAGCGTGATCCGCCCAGGCCTCCAGAGCTGCCGAATCTTGAGCCGCCAAAGTTTGACGCGGAGGATGCAGACCCTCCGAATCGTGTGCCGTTCGCTCCGAAGCGCGAACCGCCCAGGCCGAAGTTGCCAGACGTGGAGTTTCCAAGCCGGGAACCGCCGGAGCCGATCGAAAATCTGGACCCGGATGCCACGGAAGCGCGGGCTGTCGAGGAGGTCCCAGCATTGCCGAAGTTGCGCGCCGCATTTGACCCAGCGCCATTGCCGGAGTTTCCGAACGAGTGCGAAGCGCCTTTGTTGGCTGCTCCGCCGGAACTATGGCCCGCAGGGGACGCGCCAGCATTGCCGAAATTGCGCGCCGCAGTCGATCGGGCGCCAGTGCCCGAGCTTCCGAACGAGTGCCAAGCGCCGTCGTTGGCTGCTCCGCCGCCAGAGGTACGGCCCGCCGAGGACGCGCCAGCATTGCCGAAGCTCCGCGCCGCAGTTGATCCGGTCCTGTTGCCGGAGTTTCCAAAAGAGTGCCAGGCACCGTCGTTGGCCGCGCTACGGCCGTTACTACGACCACCGTAACCGTACGAGCTTCCACCGCCGCGCGAATATGCGGAGCCGCCACCACGATACATAGAGCCCCCGCCGCCATAACCGTACTGGCCGCCGCGCGAATATGCAGACGAACCGCCTCGAGAGTATGTAGAGCCACCAGCGCCTCGATACGCAGACCCGCCGCCGTAGCCCCCGCGAGAATAGGAGGAACCGCCGCCATGGAAACCCCCGCCACCCCCTCCGCCGCCGCGGTATCCGCCACCGCCGCCGTGTGACCCACCACCGCCACCGCCGCCATGTTGCGCAAGGACGGGGTTAGGAGCCACCGCCAGAGCAGCAAACAGAAAAATCGAGAGAAGGGCTTTAGAACAGGCAGGCTTTCTCATTTGGTTCCTCCGCCACTGCAGCGGGCGGCCCCGGGGGATCTGGAGCCACCCTGTTTTGTTAGATACCTTTCGCGAGGGGACAGTTGCCATTTAATTCGCGCGATTGGCCCACGCGAAGGCCCGGTGAATAAGCGCCGACGCGGCCGAGGCGGTTACCAAAAGCGATAACCGCCTCGCGGGAGGCTCGCGCTAGATCGGCGTGCAGACCGATTTGACCTCGGTGTAGGCCTCGAGGACTTCGTGTCCCATTTCGCGACCCCAGCCGGATTGCTTGTAGCCGCCGAAGGGAAGCGCGGCGTCAAAGACGTTGTAACAATTGATCCAGACGGTGCCGGCGCGAAGCTGCGACGCGATGCGGTGCCCCTTCTGAATGTCACGCGTCCAGACGCCCGCGGCTAGCCCGTAGATCGTGTCATTGGCTTTGGCGATCAGGTCGTCCAGGTCGCGGAAGGGAATCGCGGTCACCACGGGTCCGAAGATTTCTTCGCGAACCACTTTCATCTTTTCGGTGGTGTTCACAAGCACGGTGGGCTTGACGAAATAGCCCTTGTTACCTTCGCGGCTGCCACCGGAGAGCGCTTTCGCGCCTTCGGCCAAACCCGATTCGAGATAGCCGCACACGCGTGTGAGCTGCTCTTCAGAGACGAGCGGCCCCATGTCCGTTGAAGGATCGAGCCCTGGTCCGAGGTGAATCTTGTTGGCGCGCTCGGCGATGCCTTGGACGACGTTGTCGAAAGCGCTTTCCTGCACATAGAGCCGCGAGCCCGCGCAGCAGCACTGCCCATGGTTGAAGAAGATCGCGCTGGCTGCACCGGGAATCGTCGCTTTCATGTCCGCATCTTCGAGCACGATGTTAGGAGACTTGCCGCCTAGTTCGAGTGAGACCTTTTTCATGTTTCCGGCGGCGGCTTGCAGGATCAGCTTGCCCACTTCCGTCGAACCCGTAAACGCGATCTTGTCCACTTGCGGGTGCGCAGCCAGCGCCGCGCCGGCGGTTTCGCCAAAGCCAGGAACGATATTCACCACGCCTTCGGGAATGCCTGCCTCCTGAATCAATTCGCCGAGGCGCAGCGCCGTCAAAGGCGTCTGCTCGGCGGGCTTGAGGACGACCGTACAGCCCGCCGCGAGAGCCGGGCCGAGCTTCCATGCCGCCATCAGGAGCGGGAAATTCCACGGAATGATCTGCCCCGCCACGCCGATCGGCTCGCGCAGCGTGTAGGCAAGATATTTGCCGCGCGGAGCCCCGGCCGAAATCGGGATCGTGTTGCCTTCGATCTTGGTGGCCCAGCCGGCCATGTAGCGGAAGAGGTCCACAGCGAGGGGGACATCGGCAACGCGCGCGACCGTCAGCGGCTTGCCATTGTCCAGGCTTTCGAGCTGCGCGAATTCCTCGGTGTGTTGTTCGAGCAGGTCGGCGAGCTTCCAGATCATGCGCCCGCGCTCGGAGGCGCTGATCTTGGACCACGGGCCGCTATCGAATGCGGCGCGCGCGGCCTGCACCGCGCGGTTGATGTCTTCGCGGTCGCCTTCCGCGACTTGGCAAATCACCTCGCCGGTGGCGGGATTGTAGGTGCCAAAGGTCTTGCCGGAAGCGGCTTCAATAAATTTGCCGTTGATGAGCATCTTTTGCGGCTTCGAGATATAACGCGATACTTTGTCGTCCAGTTGGATGGGAGATGTCGCGGTCGCCATGTCAGTTTTCTCCTTCAGATCGTGAGTATTGTTGTTCGCGGGGAATCGTCATTGCGGATGCAAAGGGCGGCCGTGACTCGCGGCATCCTGTTGGCCGCGCGAGGGGCGCATAGAACGCTCGTTCAAATCGGGTCTGCGCGGCAAACGATACGGTGGTGATATATGCGCAGCTTGGAAAGGGAGAGAGTCTTCGCATCCGGATTGCGCCTCAAGCTCGGGAAGGGCCAGCCGGTATGATAGTGCGCGAGGGGTGATCTTGCAATGGCGGGATGACTGTTGTGATTCCGGGCGAAGATCGCGCGGCAGTAAAGTCTGGAGAAGAGGGCAGGAATTGTCATTTCGATTAGGCTAGCCGTCCTCCGCGGAGGTGTTCGAAGGCGCGAGGTTCGTGATATCCTCACGCATTGCTCGGGTGCAGATGGGCAGCGGCCAGGCTGCTCGGCAAGAGCGCCGGAGCAATCGGCAAGAGCATCAACAGGCCGGAGTGGCGGAACTGGCAGACGCGCGAGACTCAAAATCTCGTAACCGCAAGGTTGTGGGGGTTCAAGTCCCTCCTCCGGCACCATAATATTGTCAATGTTTATGCTGGTTCTGAGCGTTTCCGTTTGGCGCGTCACCTATGCGTCACCGTAAAACGGCTACCAAGTGCCACGAACATCGGCTTCGAGCCTATCCTGGCGCGTCTTCACCCACGCGGAGTAATATTGCTCGGTGACTTTCATGCTTTGATGCCCTAGCAGCTTGCTGACGTTCTCCATCGGGACGCCAGCTTGGAGCAACGACACAGCGAAGGTATGCCGCAGTTGGTGGCTGTGTCCGTTGATACCCGCGCGCTCAAACATCTTCTTAAAAGTCTCTTCCCAAACATTCACAACCGTCCGCTGCGTGGATTCGCCGCTCCAAAAATAATGCTGCCTTGCAGGCAATTGATTCAGAGCCTTCACCACGGCGGGATTTAAGGGAACGCGGACGCTCGTTCCAGACTTCGCCGTATAAAGTTCAAGCATGTCGCCAGAAATTCGGTCGCGCGCCAAAGTGCAGGCGTCGCCAATTCTCAAGCCCGTGTGGCGCATCAGCAGCACCAAAGCGCGAAGCTGCAAGGCTCTATCTTTATTCGGATGTGAGTCAGACGCCGCGAGAATCTTATCCATTTCGGCGTCAGTGAAGGGAAGCACTTGAGGACCAACAGTCTTGGGCGCTTTGATAAGTTTGGCAGGGTTCGTCTTTATCCATTCCGAATCGTGGCAGAATCGGAAGAACGCTCGAAGGTTTTCGAGCTTCTTTTGCGCAGAAAGATTTCGGTTATTCCAGCCTGCCCGAAACCTCCGCAATTCATCAACGGTGAGTTGTGATAGAAAAGCAAATCCGTGGTGCTCGGCAAATGCTAATAGTTGCTTCAAGACTTGGCGATACTTTTTCAGACTCGATTCTCTAAGCCCGCGAGCGGTAGCATCTTCTAGGAATTTCTTGCTGGCTTGCTCAATTGTTTGCGGCACTATACTCGCCGAAATGCCGTCCGCCTCCAACTGGCGGGCTCGCATCTGTGCGACTTGCCAATCTCGCGTACCGACAGGTTTTTGAATTCGCTTGCCGCTGATTTTCCAGTCCATCCAAATAGGACAATCGCATTTTCGGTAACCGCGGCTTCGGTGTCGGCAGGCATGGACGTGACGGCGATGCAGGACAAGCATCAGGAACCCGAAGACAAACGATTGTAAACTCTGTCGAGTACGCTTTCGGGGTTGCGAAGGGTTGAGTACGCTCGTTTGGTTCTTGTCTGCGGGCGGTCTATCTTCAGGACGCCCAACTCTTGGTGGAAAAGGTCACGTACTGTATCGGCAGAGACGCCCCACATCTGGGCGATTTCTGCTGCGCTCCAGTGCCGCTCCTTCATCGTATAAAGGAGAAGGGAGCGGTCTGTGGGCTCGGGAACTACAGGCGGCCGCCAAGCTCTGAACTTTACGGAGCGCTTTACAGCTTCGGCGGCTTCTCCGGCTTTCATCCTGCAATCTTGCACCAAACACTCCGGCGTGGCAACCGGCCTCCAGCCTCGGAGGCTCGCGTGACCGCTTGCAATCTCAAGCAATACATGGTAGCCTTCGGTCATGTTAGTACGCTTCAGCATTTGGCTCGATAAACGAACGGTCGCCGTGCTCAAGAAGATGGGCGCAGAAATGCAGCGTCCAGTTGGATGGCTGGTTCGTAAAGCAGTCGAAGAGTTCATCGAAAGGACACGAAGTGGCTAACACGGTCGAGCGCCCTCCGCCCCGACAAGCCGCTGGGGTCCCGCTTAAAACAGCGGAAGGTGCGTCGTTCGGCCTCTCCACCCAAGACCGCCGGCTGGAGTACATCTATGACCGCGAAGCAATCGCTGAGGAGTTCTGCTGTGCGGAGGATGCATTCTATCAGCGCAGAACCGCTGGTCCTCCGCTTGGCTACAACGGCTCTTCGAAAACGAGCAAGGAAGACCCTCCATACACCACTCTATTTGAGGAAGGCCGTCTGCCGCTTCAGCCGGAGCACTCGCTTATTCGTCGGTACGGGCTTCTGATCCAGCCAAATTCCAGCGCCCGTTGCCGTGTATTTCTTCGAGCCACCAGCGCGGAGATTCAGACGTTCCAAGACAAGTTGTACAAAGACATACCAAAAAGCAAACTCGTTAAATCCGCAGCAGGCATTTTCTGTTCTTATCCGAAACCTGTGAAGCAGCACCGCGCTGATCCGCCACTGCCTTCCCGAACACATTTCGCTTGGCCTCCCCCAATACCCCTCGACGAGTTGACCCTTCCGGAAGTCACGTCGCGTTCAGGTCTGCTGAGACACCACGTCCTCGACCCGAAATTCGACGGCTTACCGTGGACGATCTCGGATATGACTGCCTCACCGTGGCCGAATGAGATAGGACGGGGCGAGCCGATCTACGGCCTGCTTCGTGAGTGGGCATCAAGCGGGACGTCTAATAAGACTGACCCGAACGAGAAATGCCGCTTTCGCATGCTTCCTGAACGTCGCGGCGATAGAATAGCGCAAGCACGAAGGAAGCCTGTCCCTCCTTCCCTCGATCGCACGTACGATTACGAAGAAATCACTTCGAGTCCTGATTACAATTATTGTGGTGACGCGACATACTTCGAAGCTCCCCCTGAGGCATCGGAAGAAATCAAAGCAATTGACCCTCTGTTGAACCCTTCATCCGAACCATACGAAGTTGAAGAGCAGCTTATTGGAGAATCTGAAGAGAACGTTGAGCCGACCAAACCAAAAACGTTACGCGATCTTTACGAGGATACGGCTATTTACGTTATAGATAAAAAGTGCCGATTGACAGTGGTGCCGCCGTTGAAAAAGTCCAAGTGGTTATACGCGAAACTTATCGTATCGAATCATATAAAGCCGATGACGGTAAGCGGAAGGGCCGCCGGGTCGTGGACGACGCATTCGAGGTAGAGAGCATCGCTTGTGAACCGGACTTCGAAAAACAGGCGGGTTTCGTAGAAAAGATACGCAGCAACTATGATGACTATCTTCAACAGACGCGTGTCTGGGCGCTTGACCTTCCGGTGCGTTATCCGGAATCTGACCCGGAGATCGAGAAGCTGGATTGTGAGCCAGCTTGGTTGTATATCAGCGCTGAAGACTTCTTCAAACCAGTCGCTGCGATGAGGTTCGGGTGGTTGATACCGTACGACAAGACACTCGTTCCGCTCTGGGACGCCAAGTTGGACGTCAGCTTCACCGCTGATCTCGCTGAAGAAAACGCGCATTTGGCAGCGTTGCTCCGTTCCGCCAATCAAGAAGCTCGTGAACGCATCAAAGACGACCAGCGTTGGTTTATCGGCGAGTTCGATCTGTGGCTCAAGCAATGCAGCAATACGCCGAAGTTCGGTACGAAGCCAGAGATGCCGTCAGCTCCCACAGGAGCCGATTGGTTGGTCCAGCTTCAGCGGATTGGACCCAATTTCCAGTTCACCAATCCAGCGTCCTGGGGGCGGGGCAATCCACCGGGTGATAAGACCACAACCACACGCCGGACTACGCAGGAGCCGCGCAGCTATGAGATCGACATCAAGATTCTCGATCAGGCCGAGCAGATGTCTCAGAAGAGAGGCGATATGCTGCAGGCCAAGAAGTACAAAGCCACCCGGAACGGAATCGTGTCGTCCGCCAAGCAGACTGAGCAAGGTCGGAAGCAGCGTCAGCGTGCGTTGGAACAGGCGAAGGCTGAGATTGCCCAGGTAGATTTTGCTACGCCGGTACTCGGATGGCAAAGGCTCAACAAGGCATTCGATCTGACTTACCCGAAATGCGGGCACGGCGACGGCTGCGTTTGCAAAGAGGGCTTGTACGCAATCGTGAAGCTGCCGCGCTCGCAGGAGAAGGCGTATTACCTAGTGCCGATTGCCGCAGACGGTGTTTATGACGGTGCTGATATCGTGGACTTCTTCATTCCTGACGCGATCCTCCCGATTTTGCAGAGCCACGAAGCTCGTGACCGACGCGCAGCTAAAGGCGCTGGCCATGAATGGCCCGCCCTGGATACAACATCTGAGGACACCCTCGACACCACACACCCCGTTGTGAAGAAGTGGGATGCGTTGTTCGATCTCTTTGCGCTCGCCCCAATCGTGACGATGACTATAAAGCGTCGGACCCGCCAGTTCGTCACGGTCTGCGGCTAAAGTAGAAGCCTAAGAATAGAACCTACCCGCCAGTCTGTAACGGCTTGCGGCTAGGTAGAAGCAGGCGGCATAGGATGCCTTGAAGTTGTGCAAATAAACTGAGTTTTGAGGCGAGGATCGAGGCGGTCCGAGCCGAATAGAAGGCGGCTTCGAACTGGAGCCGACAAGAAAGAGAGGCGGTACCGACCCGAACCGGAAACGGCGCGTCGGAAACGATGAAACTCTTCATCAAGGGTGGTTGCTATGGAACGCATAGTTGGAACATTTTACAGTTGGAACGAACACGGATACGCGATGATCGCTGTTTCACCCAGACAACGCTACTTCATGCACGTTTCGGAATTCGATTCGGATAAATTCCCAATCATCGGACAGCAAGTCAGTTTTGAGGTTGCTCCGCCTAGAAAACCCGGCCAACCCGGTCAGTTGCCTTGCGCGGTCAATGTCAAACCCGTTGTTGCTACAAGTGCGCCCGCAGGTGAGAAGAATGTCGCGGAGGTAAAGTAAATGTCCTCCATGACAAACGAGCAAGTTCTAGCAGCCATCGCTCCTATGCCGAATCCGGCTCCAGGTCAGCTTATGGAAGCCGCGCTCTATGATGTCGAGAAAAAGGGTTGGTACGTCTTTTGTCTCGGCGAAAAGTTGAAGACTCCTGACGGTCAGTTAGCTCCGAACGGATTTAACTCCTCGTCCAACGATCTGAATCAGATTCGTGAATGGTGGACGAAGAGTCCCAACGCGAACATCGGCGTTGATCTAGGCCGCAGCAATTTGACAGTCCTCGATTTCGACAAAGGTCAGCCACCCGCTGAACTTGGTTTGCCCGAGACGCTTTGGATCACAACTAGCCGTGGAACACACGTCTACTTCACGGGAGTCTCCAAGCAACAGAACATGTATTTCAACGGTGTCCATTTGGGTGAAATCAAATCCGCTGGAGGGTATGTTCTTGCACCGTTCTCAATCCATCCGGACGGCCCGATCTATTCAGTCGCGAAACGGGCTGCGATCGCTCCACTTCCAGAAGGTTTGATTGATCGGTTGCGTCCAACGGAACGTAAACCGTCGCCAACCATGAAAGGTGACAAGATTCCTCGTGGTCAACACGATATCGAACTGACTCGAATCGCAGGCAAACTCCGTCAGGTCGGTATGGAAGAAGAGGCGATCTGCAGCGCAATCACTGAGGTTTGTGAGAAGCGTTGCGAGAACTATGATGCAGACTACCAGGAGATGACGCGGAAGATTTCGCACTCAGTCTGCAATTATCCCATCCGGAATACAGATTTGGCGTTGAACCAGTCGTCGCCAGCAGCGGAAGCTAAAGCCGTATTCGATGCGCAGGCGGTAGAGGCAACCAAGCGCCTTGACGATTGGTTGAGCGAAAGCGAAAAGGAGATGGAACCGGAGGCGGTTGTCGAATCCTGCGCTCTGCTGTCGAATGCGAAGTACGAACACCGTCGTACAGATATTGCAAAGAAGATGAAGTGGCGTGCAGGTCTGCTGGATGATGAGAGAAAGAAGTTGATGCCGAAAGAGAAAGAGAAGATGGAGGGCGAGCAGGTCGTGGTCGTCGAAACTGAGCCTTGGACAGAACCGGTCATTCTATCGGATGTCCTCAATGAAATCGAGAAGACGTTGAACCGCTACATTCACTTCCGTCATCCCGAGGATGCGATCACGGCGGCCTTGTGGACCGCACAGACATGGACAGTAGATTTCCAAGGCAAGTTCCCGTATCTCGGCGCGCGCTCGCCTATTCCGGAGTGCGGCAAGACGACGTTGTTGACGATCATCAACTGGCTGGTCCGTCGTGCGGTGATGGGATCATCCTTGACGACAGCCTCCGTCTTCAGAGTGATGCACATCTACAAGCCGACCTTAATCATCGATGAACTCGACACCGTCCTCGAAAAGGACCCAGAGTTCTTCGGCATCCTGAATTCCGGCCACTCACGCGAGGCGGGCAAGGTCTTCCGGGTACTCGGCGACGACCACGATCTTCGGATGTTCATCACCTATGGTGCCAAAGCATACGGGATGATCGGGGACCCTCCAGCGGCATTCGCTACGAGGACGTTACCGATTACCCTCGACCCGAAGTGCGTGGAGGACAACCTTGAGGACTTTCCGGATGACGACCACGACCGGGAAGAGCTGAAGGCTGGCCTGAACGTCTTGGCTCGTAAGCTTTGCCGATGGGTTCAGGATAACGAGGGAGACATCAAGACAAGGAAGCCGAACACCAAAGGCTTGATTAGCCGTCGTAGAGATAACTGGCGACCCCTGTTGGTCGTGGCCGAACTGGCCGGTCAAGGCTGGGTCGAGAAGGCACACTTGGCGGCCGGCCTGAAGGACCAATCGGAGCGTGACTCCGAGGGCAAACTCTTCCTTCAGGACGTCCGAAACATCTTCCACACCCAACAGGCCGAGCAGATGTCTCCTGGCGGTCTGCTAGCCGATCTCCGGCTTCAGACATACAACGGCTGGGAGTCGTGTGGGCGTCGCGGCGAAGGCCTGAACAATCGACGTGTCGCCGACCTCTTCGAGAAGTTCGGCATCAAGAGCGTGAAAGTGTGGAACAAGCAAACCAAGACACGAGAACGAGCCTACATCCTCGCCGATATGGCAGATGCCTTCAGGCGCTCGTTGCCAGGTGTTCCGCTGGAGGAAGTTGAGGTCAGAGACACCTATCAACCCGAACGGGGCGGCGGTGCCAACAACGTCACCTTCGACAAAATCCAATGACACCTATTGAAAAGTGTGACGAGTGTGACGCATGACACCCTGTTTCCAGGGGTATCACGGGTATTGAAGCCTGAAAAAGTGTGACGAGTGTCCACGACCCGCCTTTTGGAATGTTAAGTTTTTTTAAATATAAAGTATTGAAGCCGTTCAGGTTAACTACCCCATACCCATAATAGGTCTGGAAACAGGGGTTCATCCGTCACACTCGTCACACTTTTCAATAGGTGTCATTGGGAACCCCGAAGAATTCAGGGTATTCGGTAGTGACACCTTTGAGAAAAGTGGCAGTGATTCGCAAAAACCGCACCAGACGGCAAGGAGGTATAAGTGCCAGATCGAACGTTGGACCCAGCCAAGCGCCGTGCCTCGACCAATGCCCGAAAGATCAGATTCCGTGTCCGGCTCCGGGCCAAAAAGGAGGCGGAATCCTTGGCCGCGCGGGAGGCCCACCGGCAAGACCTGGCCCGGCTCAGGGAAGCCAAGGGACTGCCACCGGTCAAGACCAGCACCCAACGGGCAGCCGAGACCCGGCACCGCCAAGCCGAGGCCAAGCGGGTCATTAAGGACGACTCCTGGTTCTCGGCACCATTCAAGGACTACTTTGAAGCGAAGGCGTTCCTAGTCGGAGTCAGACCCGACCTGCCGTCAGCGACCATCGAGAGCATTTTGGAGACGACCAGAAACGAGGTCAGACGGTGGGACCTTCACTGGAACCGATACGTCGTCACTCATAGCGTCATGGCGGCTCGAGTCCGCCGAGCAATTGTGTGGCAGTTTCTGCACTTCAAGTTCGACGATGATGTTGACCACCTCAAGGAAGCGATGAGACTGGCCGAGGTTCGCATTTCTCAAGGGAAGGGTCTCGCACTGGAGGAGACGGGTCACCCCGCATTTCACGAGCAGAATCGATACCTTGACCTCAGCCAGGTCATGCTCGGAACGGGGCGGCTTTGCTTCAAGGTGCAGACCGAGACGACTCCGCTGCTGTCGGAATCGAGACCA
>Ga0182024_10000785_pt1 | contig 83414 bp, 66 predicted proteins | sample P32metaG_FD_120480 | JGI IMG/M metagenome (GOLD analysis project Ga0182024, IMG submission 120480) | Permafrost microbial communities from Stordalen Mire, Sweden - P3-2 metaG (Illumina Assembly) | ecosystem: Environmental > Terrestrial > Soil > Wetlands > Permafrost | place: Sweden: Stordalen...
CGGCAGCAGCAGTCTCAGCCTCGACCAAGATGCGTTGTTTGTACTTCGCGGTATAGGTGCGGCGTTTGGCTTTGGCAACCACTTCGGAATCAGGAGGCAAGACCGGCCGGGAGCCGGCGCCCGCTTTGGCTGCCGAGGAAAGAACACCAAGAGAAATGCCACTCATCTCTTCCTTTTTCTTTCTCGCCCTGCTCATTAATTAAGGGTACTACCGGTGTCTCACGGATGTTGGCACGGAGGGTCAACTGCAAAAGAATGCGCCTTAGTTGAATGCTCAACTAAGTAAAAGTCCCAGTACTACCCAACCGGTGCGCCACACAAAAAAGTCCGCGCTTATCAACAACGCCCAAACCTTGCCAGCGAGTTCCGCCGGCATTATCATTTCCTCGCTAGCTAACTGCCGATAAATCGCGAGGGGTCACAAATGAAACGTCTCACCTTTACGCTTCTCTGCTCAATTTTTGCGCTGACTTTATTTTCCTCCAAGGCCAGCGCCCAGGATTGGGCTCAGGCAAAACTCAAGGCATCCTCTCGTCATCGCGAGTGGGCCACCGTCAAGCATGATTCGCGCTCGGTGCAGACTTTCATCGTCTACCCCGAATCAAAAGACAAACGGCCCGTTGTCCTGATCATCCACGAAATTTTTGGCCTGACCGACTGGGCCCAGGAACTTGCCGACGAAGTCGCTGAGGCCGGTTACATCGCCGTCGCTCCCGACCTGCTTTCCGGGATGGCGCCCAACGGAGGACGCACTTCCGATTTTCCCGGCGATAAGGCCACCGAAGCTGTAAGCAAGTTGAATCCCGATCAAGTCACCGCTGATCTCAACGCCGCAGCCGACTACGCGCTCAAATTGCCGCTCTCCAACGGCAAACTTTTCGTGGCCGGTTTCTGTTGGGGAGGCGGCCAAGCCTTCCGTTTCGCAACCAATCGCTCGGACCTCGCCGCGGCGTTCGTGTTTTATGGACAGCCGCCAGACAAAGACGCCATGGCGCGAATCAAAGCTCCGGTCTACGGTTTCTATGCCGGCAATGACCAGCGTATCGGCGCCACCGTTCCCGACGCCATCGCCAACATGAAAGCCGCAGGCAAAACTTTTGAGCCCGTCACCTACGATGGCGCAGGCCACGGCTTCATGCGCTCCGGAGAAGCCCCCGACGCCAAAGAACCCGACCGCAAAGCCCGCGCCGACTCCTGGAAACGCTGGAAGAGCCTACTGGAGCGGCTGAGTTAGCTCGCTCCGCCGCTCCGCCTCGCAAAAGTTATGAGCGCAGAGCTGTAAGTTTTCTGACCGCCGAACGCGCCAATTTCTGATTTGCGATCACTGCGGAAAAAATTGTCGCGGGCATCGCGTTTCGCGTCTTCCACGCCAACCGTTAAGTCAAAACCCGCACCTGCCACGGCAACCACTAAGTCAAAACCCGCACCCTTTGAAAACCACAAAGGGTGCGGCACCCTCGCCTAGTTCCAAAAGAAAACCCTGGGTGTGGCAGGTTTGCACGATGCCGAGCCGGTTGTCGGCGCCAACTTTAGCCTTCATGCGGTACAAATGATTCTTTACCGTTTGCTCTGACAAACAAAAGCGATTCGCAATTTCCTTGTTGGTAAGTCCCTCCGCGATCAACGGAATCAGCTGCTGTTCGCGGCGCGTCAAACCCAATTGCTGCCGCACCGCGCCGGAAGGCAAACTCGTAGCTTCGCGCTCGAAATAATTGAACAGCAATCCGCAAAGCGTGCTCGGACAGGATGCTTTGCCGGCCTGCACGGCTTGCAACGCTTCCCATACATCTTCCAGGGAAGCTCCTAGCAGCACGTAGCCGCGAATTCCCGCGCGCACGTACTGCAGAAATTCCCGCTCTGCGCCAGAGCCACCAAACATCACCATACGCACTCCCGGCGCGGCGACCCGCACTTTGCGAATGTTCGAGATATCCGTATTGAGATTTCCGCAAGAGGTAAGCAACAAAATGTCCGGTGAATTTTGCAGAATCTTTTCCGCTCGAAATATTTCGTTCACGTCGCCGCCAAGCATTTCCAGCCCGGCGTGATTCTCGAGCATTCTGGTTAAACCGTCATGCCACACGCGGTTTCCCGAAACCACTCGCACGCGAATCTTTCTTTCCCCCGGCGAGGTGTCGCAGGACTTCGACGTTTCCGGTGTTACGGAGTTCAGGCTTGCTCTACTATTTTCTTTGAAGGCCGCTTGCGCGGCGTCTCGCGGCTGTAAACCCTGGCGTGCGCTGGTATTCATTGGCAATCCTTCCGAGTTCATGGAACTCTCCCGCGGTGCAATCGCAAACTCCGCTGGTTGGACGCCGTAACACACCTTGCAATTCCACAACCGCCGCGAAAAAGCGCAAAAGCTCTTTTTGTACCAGCGGATGTCCAGCAACGATTAGGGTTAGTGTTTTCAAATTCTCAGTCGCAGGCAGAACAGAGTCCCACTCCGGTACCAGAAATCCCGATCTGGCACGATGCTCTTTTTCCTTCACTTTCTGCATTAACACCTTGATCCCTTTGGTAGTACCGAGGTACTACTGTGATTCTCCGACGGGTTATTTTTGGAGGGGTACGGCCCCGCTATGGGTTTTCTTTTGCATCCGACGCATAATTTCTATGGATGTAACTCTTTAGCGGGAGAGGTTATCTAGCATGGCAACCAGGCAGGAACCACTTACCAACACACAGGCCGCTGGCGGCTCACTCAAACGATCCGCGCATTCCGAGCGCCGCAACAGCCGCCGCTGCAAAATTACTCAACTGATGTTCATCCGTCCATCCGACCCCGAAAAGAAATACTTCGAGGATTTGCGCGGCACCGCTAGCGCCTCGCGCAGCGGGATCTATTTCCATACTACGGAATTGGGTTACGAAGTGGGCGAGCGTCTCTTTGTCACCATGCCCTATTCCGCCAATCCCTGCACAGTTAGCCGCGAATATCTTGTCGAGGTGGTTCGCAAGGACGCCCTGCAAAACGGCATGATCGGGATTGGGTTCGCCACCCTTTCGGAAATAACCGAACAGCCCGGCTACTCCTTTGACGCTCCAGTCCAACAGATCTAAATCACTTTAAAAATTCAATTCAAAAAAGAACAGGGCATCCCGTCATGGAGGATGCCCTGTCCCTGTGCTCGTTTGCTGAAACTTGCCAGCCGCCAAATTAAGCCGTGATGGGCTTCCCCAAGCCGTTTCCCTTGCCCAACATGCTTAATGTGCGGTGCCGCAATATTCCAAGTTGGCGGTTGATGGGGTGCGTGCGGCCCAGAAAGCTCAACACCGGAGTCCGGCGTGGCACCAGTTTGTTCATCGCGATGGTCAGACGCACATCGCGACGCGCGAATTTTAATCCTGCCTGTAATGCTTCCACCGCATCATCGGGGCGGCCTGCGGTCTTATAAACGTCTGCGAGGTTTAAATAGAGTTGCGCCTGGTTGCGCTTCATGCGTACCGCGGAATCGCACAATCTTTCCGCTTCTCCCCATTTTCTTTCGGAGCGCGCCAGGACTACCCCAAGATACGACATGTAGTACGGATTGTTACGATCGAGGTCCACCGCACGGCGCATATGCGGGAGAGCTTTTTCCGCATAATTGTCGCGCAGCAGATTCAGACCAGCCTTGAATTCCCGGAAAGCTTCTGTCTCCGTCATAGATTCCCCTCGTTAACGATATTCTGCGAATTTTCCTGGAATTTCATTACGCGTACGCCGCTTCAAACCCACCCCCATAGCAGGCTTTCGGCTTATTGCAACAGGCAACAGTCGAACGGTTTTAACATGAAAAAACAGCCTGGTGAGGACGAAGAGACCGAGCAGCGTTGCGTAAAGTATTCCCATGCGAGTCGACCGCAAGATTACGCGCGCAAAGTTTTGGAAGCTACTGGCCGAACGGCCAGTCTTGGGACAGCCGCACTGATTTACTAAGGCCTTAATTCGTTAAATTTTAGGTGAACTGCGTTTTGGAAGAGCCAACAAGTTCTGTCGCGGTATCAGGCGGTGGCTTGCACGTGGTTGGCGGCACGGACGTTCATGCGCGCCGCATACACTGGGAAACGCGCCGCCAGCTCCGCCACTTGTTTGCGCACACGCTGTTCCACGGCGGTGTCGCCGATATGTTCGAGGACATCGGCGACCCAGCCGCCCACTTCTTGCATTTCAGGTTCCCGCAAGCCTCGCGTGGTTACCGACGGGCTGCCCAGGCGTATTCCTCCACCCTTCATCGGCGGCAATGGATCAAAAGGAATGGAATTTTTATTGACCGTAATTCCAGCGCGATCCAACGCTTTTTCCGCGTCCGTTCCAGTAATCCCGCGCGAATGCACTTCCACGAGAAATAAATGATTGTCCGTGCCGCCGGTAACAATGCGAAAACCGCGCTTGGCGATCGCTGCCGCCATGGCCTTGGCGTTCAGCGCTACCTGCTTCTGATACTCCTTGAACGACGGCTCCATCGCTTCCTTTAAGCACACCGCTTTGGCCGCAATGATGTGGACCAGCGGACCGCCCTGCGTCCCGGGGAACGTCAATTTGTCCAGTTCCTTCGCAAAGATCGTCTTGCACAACACCATTCCGCCGCGCGGTCCTCGCAACGTTTTATGTGTCGTGGTGGAAACAAAATCCGCATGCGGCACCGGGCTCGGATGAATTCCTACCGCGACCAGCCCCGCGATGTGCGCCATATCCACAAAAAATAAAGCCCCGGCAGCCTTGGCAATTTTGCTGATGCGCTCAAAATCGATGATTCGCGAATATGCGCTGGCGCCCGCCACAATCATTTTCGGTTTATGTTCCTGCGCTAATTTCTCCAATTCTTCGTAATCGATGCGCTCGTCTTCCTTCTTCACTCCGTAGGGCACAAATTTGTACATGCGCCCGGAAAAATTCAGCGGATGCCCATGCGTTAAATGCCCGCCATGCGCCAGGTTCATTCCCAATACCGTGTCGCCGGGCTGCAGCGCAGACATATATACCGCGACGTTTGCAGAGGTTCCCGAGTGCGCCTGCACATTGGCGTGTTCTGCACCGAATAATTCCTTTGCGCGATCGATGGCCAGTTGTTCCACTTTGTCGGCATATTCACAGCCGCCGTAGTAGCGCCTACCCGGATAACCCTCGGCATATTTATTCGTGAAAATGGAACCCATAGCCTCCAGCACCGCTTCGGAGACCAGATTTTCTGAGGGGATCAGCTCCAGGCCCGTAGCCTGCCTGCGCGCTTCGTCGCGCAACAGCTCGGCAATTTGGGGATCGACAACGTCGAGCGGCCGATTCATGCGCTCGTTTTCATTGATGACAGGACTCATAATCACTCCTAAACGCGGAAGGACAGTAGCCGAAATTCTATCGGACCGCGTTGTAGCACGCAAACCAGGCGCCGAGTCGTGCCCACGCTTCTTGTTTCTCGCCGCTGCAGTTTCCACGTCGGGCTTAGCGGCGCCACGGAGAAATAAACGCACAACTCAGTCACAGTCGGTGACCCGGACGCTGTGATTCCGGTGGGTGACTTATTCTCACTATTTGTGCGATTCTTCTTCCCCATAGAGGTATCCAGGCAAGATGGCGCAGAAAAAATTCAAGGACTTGACCGAGCGGGAAATTCTAGCCCTGGCCATTGCTTCCGAAGAAGAAGACGGCCGCATTTACGGGGAGTTCGCCGAGGGTTTGCGTGATTCCTATCCCGCCACCGCACAGATGTTTGACGAAATGCGCGAAGAAGAAGTAGTGCATCGCGACCGGCTGATGGCCATGTTTCGGGAGCGCTTTGGGGACCGCATCCCATTGATTCGCCGCGAAAACGTAAAAGGATTCTTGACCCGCAAGCCCACCTGGCTGACTCGCCCGTTGGGCGTGAATGTAGCCAGACGCCAGGCCCGCGTGATGGAAATGGAAGCGGCGCGATTTTATGACAAGGCCGTAAGCCGCATCACCGATGTTCCGATTCGCGAGCTTTTGAACAAGCTTGCCGATGAAGAAAGGAAACACTCGGCCGTCGCGGGCGACCTGGAAGAAAAACATCTAACCGAAAACGCTCGCGCGGAAGAAGACGAATCGCATCGCAAGCTGTTTCTCTTACAGTTTATACAGCCAGGCCTTGCTGGACTGATCGATGGCTCGGTATCCACACTGGCCCCTTTATTTGCCACTGCGTTCGTTACGCACAAAAGCGCTGACGCTTTTCTGGTGGGCCTGGCGGCCAGCATCGGCGCGGGCATATCCATGGGTTTCGCGGAGTGGGGCTCGGACGACGGCTCGCTCACCGGCCGTGGCTCGCCGTGGATTCGTGGAGCCACAATTGGCTTGATGACCACTGCGGGAGGCCTCGGACACACGCTGCCATTCTTAATTTCCAACTTCCACATCGCGATGGTGATCGCGGTCATCGTGGTGGCCATTGAACTAACGGCCATCGCGTACATTCGCCATCGCTATATGGATACGCCGTTTCTTCAGGCGGCATTTCAAGCCATCGTTGGAGGCACCCTGGTTTTTCTCACCGGCTATTTGATAGGCAGTTCCTAGACGGATTCACGTTCCTATCGATCGCATTGGCAAGCTGCCTATACCGGAACAAGTATCTCGGTGACCAATTTATCCTCAGGCGTGGTTCTGGGGTCGTTGGTGTAATTTTCGATGCACCAGTCGTCGCGTAGCTGGATTTTTTTCTCCGCGACAATCTCAAACACCCGGCCCGATGCTTGCGGCAGTTGCAAGTAGGACCCGCCTAACACGAATTTCAGGTACTTCCCGCCTTTGAATTTCTCGTAACGCAATTCCGCAGGCAGCTGCTGCGGCGCGGATGCTATCGCAGCTCCTGCGCGATAAATCTTGGGACCCACCTTATAGAGACTGAGCATGCCGTTGACCTGGTTGTGTTCCGACACCGCAGGAATCAATTTCACTAATTCCTGCCAGGCCTGTGGGGCGGTATTTTGAAACGGGCCAATCTTCTCGAGAAAAACGTAATGAGTTTCCGGCCACGTCACGTTCTCGGGTGTTTCATTGAGACTCATAGTTTTGGCTCCCTCGTGTTATTTGGACGCCGCTCATTTTGAAAAAGTTATCACCGAAAAGCAAAATATTGACCACAGCACGCGTCTGGCCTTCGCTGTGAAATCACTACACGCGCACAATCGCCGCTTAAACGCTTAGCCCCTTCAACAACCGCGCAGACGGCTGTCCGTAAACTGGGCTTCAGGACAGATGGCAGCAACGTCGCGAGCGGCTAGGATTCGGGTCGTCAACTCATCCTTAAAAACTTACTAATGCTGGAGAAGCGATGCGCACACGAATAATGTTGCCGGCTGCTCTGCTGCTGGGTGTAATGCCGTTTGCCGCGGAGGCTCGGGATTCCGCCACTACCGTCACTGCGGTGGTGGACAAGATTGTGACCCAGGAGCAGGCTGAGGTGCAGATGTTGCGCCGGTACTCGCCGCTGGTGGAGACGTATATCCAGACGGTAAAACCAGATAAAGAACACGGTGCGGTGCCAGACGGCGACAGATATTTTCTGGGACGCGCGGAACTTGCCAAGGGCGTGGATCTGGAGCCGCTCATCAATGACAGCGGCAAGCGAAAGCTGCTGCTGAGTGTGGGGCGATTTTTCTCGAGCGATTTTTTGCCGCGTGGATTTCTGCAGATGATTTATCTGGACGCGGACGGATTTGACCGCCAGCACTACAAATTCACTTATTCGGGCCAGGAATTTTTAGGCGAAGTGCGCTGCGTGATTTTTGACGTTGACCCATTACCCGGCGCAGGAAAAGGCCGTTTTGCGGGGCGCATCTGGGTGGAAGATCAGGATTACCATATCGTGCGATTCAACGGCTCATACACGGGATCGTCGAGCAGCAGCTTTTATTTTAACTTTGACAGCTGGCGCGCCAACTCCGGAAAAAACGAATGGCTGCCGGCTTTTGTGTATAGCGAAGAAGGCAACGTGCAGTACGGAAAGCGAAAGCATTCTGCTTTCCAGGCTTTCAAAGCGCAGACGCGGCTGTGGGGCTACGACTTGAATCAACCGCACCCGGAACAAACGCTGACCAGCGTGGACATAGAAGGGCCGCAAATTACCGACCAGGCGGAGATCGGCAAAGGCTACTCGCCGCTGTATGCCAAACGCGCGTGGGAGCACCTGGCGGAACAAAACGTGGCGGCCAAGATGCAGCGTATGGGTTTGATGGCGCCGTCTGGTGACGTGGACAAGTTGCTGGAAACGGTGGTGAACAATCTGGAGGTAACCAACGATCTGGATATTCAGCCGGAGGTGCGCTGCCGCGTGCTGATGACCTCCACGCTGGAATCATTCACGATGGGCCACACCATTGTGTTAAGCCGCGGATTGATCGACGTGCTGCCTGACGAAGCCAGCCTGGCGGCGATTTTGGCCCACGAACTTGGTCACGTCATGCTGGGCCACCGCATGGACACGCAGTTTGCGTTTTTCAGCCATATGCGTTTTGACGAGAAAGAAACTTTCCACCACTTTGGATTTGCGCGCAATGCCGAGGAAGAAGAGGCGGCTAATAAAAAAGGCGCGGAGTTGCTGAAGAAATCTCCGTATCGCGATCAGTCCGGCTCGGCGCAAGCATTTTTCCAGGCGCTGCAAGAACGCGCCAAGGAAATACCTAACCTGATCAGCCCACACCTGGGCGACAGTGTGCCAAACAGCGCGACTATCGCTTCGGCTGAAATTTCGCGATTACCGGAAACGAAACCCGCCGCGAACGCTTTGGCAGCTTTGCCCATCGGCGGACGTATCATCGTGCAGCCGTGGGATGACCGACTGGTGATGCGTAAGGCAGAACCCGAGGGCGCCATCGCGGAATACGAGAAAATGCCGTTTGAAGTGGCGCCATTTCTGGTTTACCTGACGAGGCCCGGCGCTAATTCAGCTGCAAATGAATCAGGCGTGGTGGCGGTGAAGTCAGATATAGACGTGGATCAGCCGGTACCACTTTCAAAGCCGTAAGCCAGAGTTGTTAGTCGCTTTGGGCTGGTACTGGAGTGGCTGCGGCGCCGTGCCTGCGTAAGCTTTGAATCCAGGTTTGCAGGCGATCCATGTAGATGTACACCACGGGCGTGGTGAATAGCGTGAGCATCTGGCTGAGGATTAATCCGCCAACGATGGTGATGCCGAGCGGGCGGCGCAACTCGGAGCCTACGCCGCTACCCAATGCCAATGGCAGCGCACCAAGGAGTGCGGCCATGGTGGTCATCAAAATGGGGCGGAAGCGCAGCAGGCACGCTTCGTAGATGGCTTCGACCGGGGATTTGTGGCCTTCTCGTTCCACTTGCACCGCGAAGTCGATCATCAATATGGCGTTTTTCTTCACGATGCCGATTAGCAGAATAATTCCAATCAGCGCGATGATATTCAGATCGGATTTCATGAAACGAATGGCCAGCAGCGCGCCAATACCCGCCGAAGGAATCGTGGACAAAATTGTAATCGGATGAATGTAACTCTCGTAAAGAATGCCGAGCACGATATATACGGTGGCCAGGGCGGTGAGAATCAGGATGCCTTCCGTGGCCAGAGAATCCTGAAACGCTTGGGCGTTGCCTTGAAACATGGCGTGCACCGTAGAGGGAATTCCCAGTTCACGCTGGGCCGCTTCGATGTGCTCGACAGCGGGGCCCAGTGAAGCTCCGGGCGCAAGATTGAATGACAGCGTGATGGCTGGGAATACGCCCTGGTGATTGACGGAGAGCGCGGTATTGGAGGGCTCGTAACGCGCGAAGGCGCTGAGCGGAATTAATTTCCCGCTCTTGGAAGGCACATAAATGGTGTTGAGGGCTTGCGGCCCTTCCTGCGCTTCCGGCGCAACTTCCATCACCACGTGGTATTGATTCATGCCTTTATAAATGTTGGAAACCTGGCGCTGGCCGAAAGCGTCCGACAAAGTATTGTCGATATCCAGTACATTCACGCCCATGCGTGAAGCGGTGTCGCGATCGATGAACAAGGATGTTTGCAGCCCCTTCATTTGCTGATCGCTATTTACATCGCGCAATTCGGGGATGGCGCTCATGCGCTGCATAAGAATGGGCGCCCAATGATTCAGGTCGTCGAGATTATCGGCCTGCAAGGTGTACTGATATTGCGCGCCACCAAAGCGGCCGCCGATGCTGAGGTCCTGAACGGCCTGAAGGAATAACGAGGCTCCCGGTATCGCGGCGGTCTTATCGCGAATGCGCGCAATCACGTCATCGGCGCTGATCTTGCGCTCTTTCAACGGCTTCAGCGCGGCGAACATGCGCGCGGTGCCACCGCCGTTGCCGCCACCTGCGAAGGAGGCAACCGTGTCGACGGCTGGGTCTTGTAAAACAATGTTGGTAAACTGGCGCATCTTTTCAGCCATGGGCGGGAAAGAGAGGTCCTGATCACCCTGGATCAGCCCGGAGATGCGCCCGGTATCCTGCTGCGGAAAAAATCCTTTGGGCGTCTGCACAAATAAATAAATGTTGAGGCACACCGTGCTGATGGTGAGCAACAGGATCAAGAACTGGTGCCGCAAAACCCACTTCAGCGAAAAATCGTAAGCGCTCAGGACGCGATTGAAGGCACCCTCCGAAAAGCGGTAGAGGCGATTGTGGCGGCCAGTGTCGTGGCGCAAAAATCTCGCACACATCATGGGCGTGGTGCTGAGCGAAATGAACAGCGATACGACAATGGCCACGCTAAGCACCACGGCAAACTCGCGAAAGAGCCGGCCCACGATGCCGCCCATCATCAAGATGGGAATAAATACGGCGACCAGTGAGGCGCTCATGGAAATGACCGTGAAACCTATCTCGCGGGCACCCTTCATGGCCGCCTCATAGGGAGCCATCCCTGCTTCGATGTGCCGCGCGATATTTTCAATGACCACGATGGCGTCATCGACCACGAATCCGGTGCAAATGGTCAACGCCATTAAGGACAAATTGTCCAGGCTGTAGTGGCAGAGATACATGACGCCGAAAGTACCGACCAAGGAAAGCGGCACGGCCACGCTGGGAATTATCGTGGCCCACACATTCCGCAAGAACGCGAAGACCACAAAAATCACAAGCAGGATGGAGATGATCAGCGCGACTTCCACGTCGTGAACCGACGAGCGAATAGTAAGGGTGCGATCAATGAGCACATTCAAATGCAAGGAAGGCGAAATGGAAGCGCGCAGCATTGGAAGCATGGGCAGAATGCGATCGACGGTGGCAATCATGTTGGCGCCGGGCTGCCGGAAAATGGCGAGGATTACAGAACGTTGTCCACCAGCAAGACCCAGATTGCGGGTGTCCTCGAGCGAATCGACAACCTGAGACACGTCCTGCAGCCGGAGCGCCGAGCCGGCGTGCCCGGCAATAATCAGCGGCTGATATTCGTAGGCTTTAAAAATTTGATCGGTATCGGCGATGTTTACGGTTTTTTTGTCGTTAGAAACCGAGCCCTTGGCGAGATTGGCGTTTGCGGACTGCAAAGCCTTGCGAACCGTTTCCAGGCTTACGCCGTAGCTATTCAATTGCGTGGGATTCACTTCCACGCGCACCGCAGGGCTAGAACTGCCCCACACAAACACCTGGCCAACACCGTTTATCTGTGCCAGTTTTTGCGCCAGGATGGAGTTTGCGGCATCGTAAATTTCCGCCGGCGGCACGTTATCTGAGGTGAGCGACAGCAACAAAATGGGCGAGTCCGCGGGATTCACCTTGCGATAGGTGGGCTGATACGGGAGATCGGCGGGTAATTGGCTGCGCGCCGCGTTGATGGCGGCCTCGACGTCACGCGCCGCGGCGTTCACATCGCGATTCAGGTCAAATTGCAAAACGATGCCAGTGTTTCCCAGTCCGCTCGAGGAAGTCATCTGCGTAACGCCCGCGATGCGGCCGAATTGCCGCTCTAACGGAGTGGCTACAGCCGACGCCATGGTTTCGGGGCTGGCACCCGGCAAGCTTGCGCCTATCGAAATGGTTGGGAAGTCGACTTGTGGCAGAGGCGCTACCGGCAAAAAATTAAACGCCACGACACCAGAAAGAAAAATCGCGACGGTGATCAGCGAGGTCGCCACCGGGCGGCGTATAAACGGAGCGGAGAAGTTGGAGGTAACGTGCACTGGCTAATCTCCCGGCGCCGGACTGGGGGTCTGTCCATGTGGATGACCATCCCCAGACTCTTCCATGGGATTGCCGATGCGGAACTTGAAACGATGCGCCAGCCAATCGAAGGCCAGATAAACAACCGGAGTGGTGTACAGCGTTAGCAATTGGCTCAGGATCAAGCCGCCGACAATCGTGATTCCCAGTGGGCGACGCAACTCCGCTCCGACGCCCGTTCCCAAAGCCAGCGGCAAGCCCGCCAGCAACGCTGCCATGGTGGTCATCATGATCGGGCGAAAACGCAGCAAGCACGCTTCGTAAATCGCTTCCAGCGGCGCTTTGCCTTCTTTGCGCTCAGCCTCCAGAGCAAAGTCAATCATCATGATGGCGTTTTTCTTGACGATGCCGATCAGAAGGATGATGCCAATCAAGGCAATCACGCTGAATTCCGTGTGGCACAGCAGCAGCGCCAGGATCGCGCCAACTCCTGCGGATGGCAGCGTGGATAAAATCGTGATGGGATGAATGTAGCTCTCATACAAAACGCCGAGCACAATGTACACAGTGATGAGCGCGGCCAGGATGAGAATCGGTTCGTTCGCCAGCGAATTTTGAAATGCCGCCGCTGTCCCCTGAAAAAGTCCCTGGATGCTCGGCGGCATATTTAAGTCGTGTTTGATTTTGTTGACGGCGTTCACGGCGTCGCCCAAGGCCGCGCCCGGCGCGAGGTTGAAGGACAACGTCACCACTGGAAATTGCCCTTGATGATTCAGGGTGAGTGGCGTGCTTCCCGGCTCCATGCGCGTGAAAGCGCTCAATGGAACCTGCGGGCCAGTCGAGGAGTGCACGTAAATGCTTTTGAGCGCGCCGGGATCCTGCTGGAATTGCGGATCGACTTCCATCACCACGTGATACTGGTTGAGCTGGGTGAAGATGGTGGAGACCTGGCGTTGGCCGAAGGCGTCGTACAGCGTGTTGTCGATATCCGCGGGCAGCACGCCGAGGCGCGCGGCAGTATCGCGATCGATGGTTAATGTTGCGAGCAGCCCTTGGTTTTGTTGATCGCTGGCGACGTCGCGAATCTCCGGAACAGCCTGCAGCTTTTCGATGAAGCGGGGAGTCCAGTACGCCAACTCTTTCGGGTCCACATCTTCCAGGCTGTACTGAAATTCCGTGCGGCTCACGCGATCTTCCACAGTGAGGTCCTGCACCGGCTGCATAAATAAAGACACGCCATCGACTTTCGCCACCTCAGGCTGCAGGCGGCGAATCACGTCGCTGGCATTAATTTTGCGTTGCTCCAGCGGCTTCAAATTGATCTGGATGCGCCCGCTGTTCAGCGTGGTGTTGGTGCCATCGACGCCGATGAAGGAAGACAGACTCTCCACCGCGGGGTCGCGCAAAATAACATCGGCCAGTGCTTGCTGGCGCCGGGCCATCGCGGGAAACGAAACATCTTGCGGACCTTCGGACACGCCCAGGATCACGCCGGTGTCCTGCACCGGGAAAAACCCTTTGGGAACGTAGATGTACAACAGAATCGTGGCGACCAGGGTGCCAACGGTCACCAACAGCGTGATGGTGCGATATTGCAGAACTATTTTCAGGGTGCGGCCATAGCCGGCAATCACGCGGTTAAAGGCATCTTCCGATTTGCGGTAGAACCAGCCTTCCTGTTCGCGCGGGCGATGGCGCAAAAGTTTGGCGCACATCATGGGAGTCAGCGTGAGCGACACAAATGCGGAGACCAGAATGGTCACCGCCAGAGTGATGGCGAACTCGCGGAAAAGTCTGCCCACGATGTCACCCATGAACAACAGCGGAATCAACACCGCGATCAGTGAGACCGTCAGCGATAAAATCGTGAATCCGATTTGCTCCGAACCCTTCAGCGCCGCTTGCAGCGGGGATTCGCCTTCCTCGATGTAGCGAGTGATGTTCTCGATCATGACGATGGCGTCGTCCACCACGAAACCGGTGCTGATGGTGAGCGCCATCAAAGAGAGGTTGTTGAGGCTGTAGCCCAGCAGGTACATCACGCCAAAGGTGCCCACGATGGAAAGTGGCACGGCGAAACTGGGAATAATGGTGGCGCGCACGCTGCGCAGAAAAAGAAAGATGACCATCACCACCAGCGCGATGGTCAACATCAATTCAAATTGCACGTCGGCCACCGACGCGCGGATGGTAGTGGTTCGGTCGGTGAGAATATTTACCTGAATCGCGGCCGGCAAAGAAGATTGCAGTTGCGGCAAAAGTTTTTTGATGCGATCGACTACGGCAATAATGTTCGCGCCGGGCTGACGTTGAATGTTGAGGATGACGGCGGGATTTTTGTTGGCCCAGGCAGCTTGCCGAACATTCTCGGCCCCGTCCACCACCGAAGCTACATCGGTAAGCCGGACCGCGCCGCCGTTGCGATACGCGATGATGATGTTGCGGTAGCTGTCGGCGCCGATGAGCTGATCATTAGCGCCGATGGTGTAGGCCTGATGTTTTCCGTCGAAGGTTCCCTTGGCCTGGTCAACATTGGCCTGGCTCAATGCGGTGCGCAAATCTTCCAGACTCAGTCCGTATGAAGCTAACGCTGTGGGATTCGCTTGCACGCGCACTGCAGGCCGTTGGCCGCCGCTGATGCTGACCAATCCGACGCCCGTGAGCTGCGAAATTTTTTGGGCCAGCGTGGTGTCGGCAAGGTCTTCAACCTTGGACAACGCCAGTGAATTGGAAGTCAGCGCCAGAGTAAGAATCGGCGCGTCGGCAGGATTGATCTTGCTGTAAATCGGCGGATTCGGCAGCCCGGTCGGCAACAAATTGGACGCGCCGTTAATCGCGGCTTGCACTTCCTGTTCGGCAATATCGATGTTTAAATCCAAACCGAATTGCAAAGTGACGATCGAGCTGCCGAATGAACTCGTGGAAGTCATCTGGTTCAGCCCGGGGATTTCGCCGAATTGTCGCTCCAGCGGCGCAGTGACCGAGGAAGCCATCACGTCGGGACTGGCGCCTGGATAAAACGTCTGCACTTGAATGGTGGGGTAATCGACTTGCGGCAACGCGGAAACGGGCAACTGCCGGTAGGCTACAAATCCCACCAACAGGATGCCGACCATCAGGAGCGTGGTCGCCACCGGCCGTAAAATAAACGGCCGCGAAAGATTCATCGAGTAGCGCCTCTGGAAGGTTGCGCGGTGGAATTGGGAGGAGTGTTTGGAGCCGGCGTTGTGCTGGGATTGTTGCCTGCGCTCGGCGTCGTGGCGCGGCGAGGAGTGCCGAAGTTGGGGCTTACCTGGCTTCCATCCTGCAGCTTGTCCTGGCCATCGATGACTACTGTGTCTCCGGGATTCAAGCCACTGCTCAAGCCCGCGTTTTCATTGGTGGACTGCGCGACGGTTACAGTGTGAATCTTAGCCACATTATTGTGATCCACGGCATACACGTAAGTGCCCTGCGGGCCGCGCTGGATGGCAGTGACAGGCACCACGGTAAGGTTGCGCTTGGTATCCACCAGCAAATGTACGTTCACGAATTGATTGGGGAACAAAATATTGTTGTCGTTTGAGAAGGTGGCTTTCAGTTTGTAGGTTCCGGTGGTGGTGTCGATCTGATTGTCGATGCTGGCCAGCGTCCCCGAAGCGATCTTGGCGGTATCGTCACGGTCGAAAGCCACAACGGGAAGCTGCCCACCGGCGCGCAACTTCGCGACGACCTGCGGCAATTGATCCTGCGGCAAACTAAAAACCACGGAGATAGGCTGTAATTGGGTGATCACCAGCAAACCGCCGACGTCCGCGGCGTGCACCATGTTTCCAGCGTCCACCAAACGTAAGCCGATCCGGCCGCTGATGGGAGCGGTCACATGGGTAAACGACAACTGTAGTTTCGCGCTGTCGATCATGGCTTGATCGGTCTTGATGGCGCCGTCAAACTGACCAACTTGCGCTTGCTGCGTATCCATTTGTTGTTGGGGGATGACGCCTTCCTTAAACAACAGTTTGTAGCGCTCAAAATTGGCTTCGGCGTCTTTGCGCTGCGCCTGGTCTTTTGCCAAGGCGCCCTCCGCCTGCTCCAGGATTACCTGGAAAGGGCGCGGATCAATCTGCGCCAGCAAATCCCCTTGATGTACAAATTGCCCTTCTTTAAAAGCCACGCTGATTAATTGACCGTCTACGCGGCTGTGCACGGTGACCGTGTTGTAGGCCGTCACGGTTCCCAATCCGGTGAAGTAAATCGGGACGTCTCCGTGCTGCGCGGTGGCCACCACTACCGGCACAATGGGATTGAAGCCGGGTGCGCCATTTTGGCCATATCCTCCCGCAGCGGCTGGAGCATTTGTGCTCGAATTTTCCGCTTGGGTCTGCGAATGCCCGCCGCGGTAATACCAGATTCCCACACCCAACACTCCGAGGACCAAAAGCCAGATCCACCAGCGGCTTTTTACCGGCCGAACTACCGCTCGAGGCGCCGCCTCTTCACGGTCAACCGGCTCGGGTAGGTCCATGGATTTCAAATGGCCCATTCAAACACTCCTGAAGAACTCGATTTCCCAAAATTTGGAAAGTACCTGGATAGAGACTTACACGTAACTGCAGACTTCCAGGGGGCGATACGTAGCGCTAGCGTATCGCAAAAAACGCTCCATCACTAGATAAGACGGTTGTTAGCCTGAAAAGGTTACTAAAACACTTTGGTCGTGCAAGGCATTAAGTTTTACAAATTTTACAAATTGTTCATTTCGAAGGTGCGGAAATGAAGCGGAAATCGTAGACTAACGCGCGACACTAGATCGAACTATGTAATCGGGTTTCGAGGATGGCGTGCTGGCATTAAAGGATGGCGTCGTTAGAAATCGGTATTAAAAAAAACCACCGGAGAGAAAATGTTCAGAGCCCTCATTTTAGGAATTTTGCTCGGCGTTGTACTCGTCGGGGTCGGCGTATACCTGTTTTTTTCAACCGGCCAGGCGCCTGTGGCGGTTACGGCCGCGCCCATGCCTTTCGAGAAAACCCTCGCGCACATGGGCCTGGACGCGTATTTGAAGAAATTGCCGCACCCGGAGCCGCAGGTCCCCGAGAATGAGTCTAGCTATATGGCAGGTGCGGAAGTCTACAAGCGGAATTGCGCGGTATGTCACGGCTTACCCGATCAACCCAAGACCAACATCGCGGAAGGCATGGCGCCCGCCCCGCCACAGCTTTTTAAGGGCAAGGGCGTCACAGATGACGAAGCCTGGGAAACTTATTGGAAAGTGGAAGGCGGTATCCGCATGACGGGCATGCCCGGATTCAAAGGAAAGCTGACCGAGCCACAGATCTGGCAGGTGAGCGTGCTGGTGAAAAATGCCGATAAAATTTCGCCCGCGGTGAAGTCCGCGCTGCTGAGCAGCCAGCCATCCGCGACGCCGGTGATTCCCGCGAACCCCACGGCGGTGCCGCCGACAACGCGCTAACCCGCGCGAGCGTCGGCCGGGTTGCGCCGAATGTCTGTTAACCGGTCGGCTTTTCGCAATTCCGGAAACCACCAGGCCCATAAAGCGGTGACGAACAACGTGCCGATTCCGCCTAATACTACGGCCGGCACGGTGCCGAACCAGTGCGCGGTCAATCCTGACTCGAATTGCCCAAATTCATTGGACGCGCCAATGAAAATCATGTCCACGGCGTTCACGCGGCCGCGCATCTCGTCAGGTGTGGCGACTTGAATCAAGGTGCCGCGCACGATGACGCTGACCATGTCCGTGGCACCGACAAAAATCAAAGCGATCAGCGAGAGCACCAGGTTGTGCGAAATTCCAAACAACACGGTGAAAACGCCGAATCCTGCAACGCACCACAACATGGTTCTTCCCGCATTGCGACGCATGGGTCGGTACGCGAGGGTTAGCGCCATGGTCGCTGCTCCCAACGCCGGGGCGCTGCGCAGCAGGCCAAGTCCCCACGGCCCGGTCCTTAATATTTCTCGAGCATAAACCGGTAGGAGCGCCACAGCTCCGCCGAGCAGCACGGCGAAAAGATCGAGCGAGATCGATCCGAAAATTAATTTCTCCTGCCAGATATACCGGAAACCCGCGAGCATGGAATCCAAGTTGACGGGCTCGCGGTTTCGGGTTTTGGGCGTGGTCTTGATTTGCACGGTGGCCAGTACGGCGACAGTGGATGCTGCCGCGGACGCCGCGTATACGAAGGCTGGGCCGTGAAATGCGGCATACGCGACGCCACCAAGCGCGGGACCTAGAATTGTGGCGGCCTGGTACACGCTGGAAGCCCACGCGACCGCGCTGGGAAAATGATGCTCCGGTACAAGTTGCGGCAGAATGGCGCGGCTGACCGGGCCGTTAAATGAACGAACCACGCCGATAAGAATCAAAATGCAATAAATCAGTCCGACGGATTTGCCGGCGCGCAGCGCTACTGTGAGCAACAGAGTGGAGCACAACACGTAACCGCAGTAGCACAACACCAAAATGGCGCGGCGATCGAATTTGTCGATGACGTGGCCGGAAACCAGGAAAAGCAAAATCCCCGGCAAAAATTGCGCCAGGCCCACGTAGCCAAGGTCCAGCGCGCGATGGGTAATCTCGTAAATCTGCCAGCCTACCGCTACCGATTGCATTTCCAGTGCGAGCACCATACAGAAGCGCGCGCCCTGGAAGAGGCGAAAATTCTGGAAGGTGAATACCGCGACGCCAGCGGTTCCTGGATTCTCTGTCGAGGGCATTACAGATTACTGTGCCACAATCGCGAAAATTTCGAGTGGCTATGTACTGGCAACCGTCTCTAACAATTTGCGGGCGGGTGAGAATTAGACGAGGCTCATGACTTAACTGCGAACCTTAGGTCCCCTGAAAAGATCAAGTTCATTCGCTCAGCGTGATTTGATTGGGGGGCGGTTGAAAAAATTATGCGAGGTTCAGGCGTCGCCTGATTTCATCGACGATTTGCTCTGGTGTCTGGCTGACGTCGATGCTGATGGCGTCGTGCGGCTCTTCCAGAGTTGCGAACTGGCTGGCCAGCAGGGCTTCGCCGGCGAAGTGTCCTTGACGCTGGTGCAAGCGCTGGGCGATCAGCTCGTACGCGCCATGCAGGTACACCGTTTTGATTTCGTCGGGACTCCCCTGTTGACCGGGTGACGGCGACAATAACTCATCGCGATAGCTTTGTTTCAGCGCGGAGCAAGTTATCACTCCGTTTTTCTCATCCGCGATCCAGCGCCAGATCTGCGCCCGGATCGCCGCGAGCCAGGGCGCGCGATCCGCATCGGTGAGCGCAATTCCCTGTTTCATTTTTTCTTTGTTGGCGGCGGAATGAAAATCGTCAGCGTCGGCAAATTCCCAGTGCTGGCGCTCGGCCAAGAGCTTGCCTACCGTGGTTTTCCCTGTGCCTTCGATGCCCATCACTAGAATTACCATTTGTAAGTTACCTGTGTAAGGCACCCGCGATTGTCAGCCGCCGGCGCGAAAATCCGGGAACGTTATTCACGGGTAACACACTCGCGGGTGACGCACGCGTGGGTTCACCTCGTTCCATTCACGGCGCCCAATACAGTACAGCCACGCGGCGCGCGGAACCGCTAAAATTTATGAGCACATTGCTCAGCTTGTGCTACAAAGGATCATCATGCCAAACGATTCTCATCAACGCGCCGCTGAATTCCACGAACAGGCTGCGCACGCACATCGCGCTGCCGCCGTGCATCATGGAAAGGAAGATCACCTGACTGGGCACGAACATTCCAAACAGGCTATGGAGTTCTCTTTCAAAGCGCACCAGGCGTCGCAGTTCGCGCATCAGAAATCGCAAGACGCCGCGCAAAAGCCCGGCAAGTAATTCCACTATCCAAAAGTGCGAATGCTGCAAGATCTGGCGCCAACGCGTGCCCGCTTTAATTTGCGAAAAATTCTGCGAATCCGGCAACTTTTCGCCTGACAAAGTGCATCCATGGCTTCAGCGTCCAGCGAGGCACGTAGGTAGACAAAGCATTCGCACCGGGTTATGTTGTTAATTCAGTAAGTAAAACTAAACGCAACGCATTTTCTCCCGCCGAAGATGCTTTAAGGAATTATTGATGTTCTGGCCCTGTCGTATGGTGTATTGCATTTTCCTTTTGCCGTTACTGACGGCGACGGTTTCGGCGCAGACCAACTCCAGCGAACCGCCGCCGGCTGCTACAGAGCAAAAATATGACGGCGGTTGCCTCGAAGCGCCCGCGCCGGACGCGCCACCGTCCATGTGCGTTCCTGCGTTGGACAAAAATGAAAATGATGGCAGTGCGGAGGCGGCTGCAAAACCCACCGCGAAAATCGATCTAGTCGTTCCACAAGGAACGACGCTGCGCATCGCGCTGGATCAGCGCACTCGCATTTCACACCCGGGAGATGCGGTACATGGCAAGGTGATCGAAACCGTGTATGCGTTCGACCAGCCCGTAATTCCCGCGGGGAGCATTGCCACAGGTCACGTCATAAAAGTCGACCCCGTCAGTGGAGTCCGACGCACCATGGCGTACGCCAATGGCGACCTTACCCCATTTCGCAACTATGCGGTGACCTTTGACACCGTGACGCTCCCGGATGGTCGGCAACTTTCGGTGGCAACCTCCGTTTCGCCCGGCACCGCCCAGGTCGTGCACCTGGTCAGCAGCTCAGCGCAAAAACAGAAAAGCGCCTCGCAACGCGCCACTGACGCGGGAAAGCAGGAGGTCAAAGGAAAAATTCAAGAGGCAAAAGACCAAGTTCACAAATCGTGGGACGAGGTTACTTCACCGGGCCGTTTAGACCACTTGAAGCGCTACCTTCTGGCGCAATCGCCATACCGGCATCAATATATCGAGCCCGGTACGCGATTTAATGCCGACCTGGACAGCGCTATTTCGTTTGGAGAAATCCAGAGAACTTCGGACGATCTCACGGCACTGGCCAGCGCTTTAGCTCCCGACACCACATTAAAGGCGCGGCTGCTCGGCGAGGTTAATTCCGCTACGGCAACACGTGGAACTCGAGTTGAAGCGGTTTTGACGGAACCGCTGTATTCACCTGCACACGAATTAATTTTGCCGGTGAATAGCCGGATCCTCGGCCAAGTTGTGCAAGCCAAGGCGGCCCAGAAGTTTCATCATAACGGCGAGCTGCGGTTGATTTTCGAGCGCATTGAAATTCCCGCCGAAGCGCAACGCGCGGCTTCCGAGACGGCTCCCAAGCTCGTGGCACAAAATGGAGCGCACGGCGCGAACGATTCGCGTCCGGAACTTACGCATCGCGGGAATTTGCGCATGACTGGCAACATCGAGGGCGTTGAGGTGGATCGCCGCGACCATATGGTGCTTGACGACGAAGGCGGCGCACGCACTACCGACAGCAAGACGCGCTACCTTTCTACCGGCGTGGCGATTTTGCTCGCGGCTGCCGCGTCGCATACGGATACCGATCATGGCACAGTCGATCCCTCGGGCGACCCTGGCGTGCGCACCGCGGCGGGCGGCTCTGGCTTTCGACTAGTAGGGGCGCTCATTAGTTTGGGCGCAAAATCTCAGCCACTTTCGATCGCCTTTGGCGTGTACGGTGCGTCGTCATCGGTGTACACCAACTTCCTTTCGCGCGGCCACGAAGTGGTGTTCCCTAAAGATACGCCGCTCGAAATCGGATTCGGCAGCCCGCACTCCGCAGCCAGCCAAGCAAAGCCGTAGATTGTTCGATGGGAAACAAAGCAAAATTTTGGTCCAACGCGGTAGCGCGTTTGTGAATCAAAGTCTAAGTGGGATTCACCCGCCCAGGCGCCAAAACGTCTACCCCACCTTAAGGCTGAGGGAAATTAATGAATTGGCGCACCAGGCGGGTGTGGGGCTTTGTCTTTTCGCGGGGCCTCGACCTAAGTTTTCTGTTGATAGTTGCGGCGTTGGTGGGTTCGGGTTGCGGCACCGTCAACAGCACCAACCATACTCAAAGTTCATCTCTAACGGTTGCGGTGACTTCGCCAGCTTCTGGCGCGACGGTCTCTGGCTCTATTTCCGTCGTAGCCTCGGCTTCGGCCAACGCTTCCAGCGTGCAATTTTTGGTTGATGCTAAGAATGCTGGAGCGGCAGTTACGAGCGCGCCGTTCAGCTACGTGCTGAACACGACGACACTCTCGAATGGCAGCCACTCGTTGACGGCAGTGGCCAGTTCCGCCGCAGGCCACACCGCGACCAGCGCTGCCGTATCGATCAACGTAAATAATTCTCATTTGCAGATCACCACTTCGACGCTTCCGGCCGGGCAAGTAGGCGTCAGCTACATCGCAACAGTGCAAGCGGCCAATGGGGCCGTGCCGTACACATGGTCCATCGCAGGAGGCCAGCCTCCTGGCGGACTCAGTTTCTCGGCGGCCGGAGTTTTGAGTGGCACGCCAACAGCCGCCGGTACATTCAACGTCGATGTGAAAGTCACCGATAGCGCAGGAGCGTCGGTATCTGCAACGCTCAGCCTGAGCATCGCCTCGGCTGCGCCTACGCCATCCAGCGCGCCTTTCGGGCACGTAATTATCGTGGTGGAAGAAAACACCGATTATTCCAGTGTTATCGGCAGTTCGTCGGCGCCGTATATGAACAGCCTGGCCAATAAATACGGACTGGCCACGCAATACTATGCGAGCACGCATCCATCGATTGGAAATTACTTTGCATTGACCACCGGGCAAACGTTGACGAACGATGATTCTCAAACGCCGCTAAGTTTTCTGGTATCGGTGGACAACGTGGTGCGCGAGCTGGTGGCAGCCGGCAAAAGCTGGAAGGCTTATGCGGAATCGATCCCTTCGGTTGGTTATGTGGGAGGAGACGCAACCGGTCCGGATGGCGGACAATTTTATACGCGCCATGTGCCGCTGCCGTTTATGACGGATGTGCAGAACGATGCCACGCAACGCCAGAACATCGTGCCGTTCACACAATTCGCAGCGGACTTGAACGCCAACGCCCTCCCGGACTATTCCTTCGTGACCCCCAATGGTTGCGACGATGCGCACGACTGTAGCCTGGCCGTGGCGGACGCCTGGCTCAAAACAAATATCGATCCGCTGATTAACAACGCGTCATTTCAGAAAAATGGCTTGTTAATTATTTTATTCGATGAATCGAGCGGCGATAACACCAACGGTGGAGGGCTGGTCCCCGCGATCATCGTAAGCCCGTTTTCCAAGCCTGGATATAAGTCCAGCACTGTGTACCAGCATCCGAGCGTCTTGCGCTTGATGCTGGAGGGCCTGGGCGGGACGGCAGTTCCCGCGCCGGCAGCGAACGCGCCAGTGATGTGGGAATTCTTCACGTTCACGCCGCCCGCTTGAGCCTGCTCATCACCGTCAGATCGCTAGTAAAGCGTCTTAGCAGGTAGACCCATCGCAGGCGTTGTTATTCTGTGTGACGGCCGCGAAGTTCGCAATCCCGGGGGAGCCGTCGCCGTCGATCGTGTTACTGCCATAGACTCCTAGCTCAGCAGCTAGTCCATACCCACCGTTGTCCTGGAGTGCGTTTTCAAGCACCGCGCACCGATAGGTGACAATCCCATTGGATCCGTTTAGCGAAGCGGTATTGCGTCGCAAAATCCCTCCTCCCGACAAAAAAATTCCATCGTCTTGATTGCCGAAAGCATGAATCTCCTCCACCAGTACGCTGTAACCGTTTAGATATACCCCCATTGAGAATCCTTTTACTGAACCATTGCGGATTGTCAGACCCGAGAAAGTGGAACCCGGAAGCGTTCGAGTTCCATATTGGTAGCGGCGATAGAGGCGATCCACAGGAGATGTTTGCGCCACCGTTCAGCGTGTATGTTCCCGGACCGGCGATAGAGCCGGTAAAATTGAGTTCTACCGCGTACGAATCACTATAAGAAATATTGTTCAACGAGGGATTATTTACGGCCGGATTGCCGGGCGGTTGATAGATCGTACCTGTCAAAACAACTTCGTCGCCATACGTCTTGGATACGCCCACAACCGCAAGTAATAAACACCCCAGGAGAATAGTTCGGAAAGGATTACGCACTTATTACCCCCTTCGCCGACATCTAGGGAGGGGACTTGGGCGGGAATCTACAACATCTATAACGCAGCAACAAGCGTTTTCTTTGAAGAACAGCCACCAAAACCGTGACGGCTTCGGCGGCTGTCACGTTGGCCGAAATTGCCCACGCGCTTCATTGCAGAAGTCGCGCGGGAAGTTACCCCGCATTTCGCGGCGTTCCTCAGCGATGTCTTACTCTGTGACGTGAATGTTCAGGTCGGACCGCAAGCTCAGCAGGCTGCGAAGCGGCGTCTTCGGCGCGCCGCTCTTCTCTTTCAGGGAAGCCACAAAGTCCAGCACTTCCTTCTGCTTCTCAGGAGGCAACTGGCGAAGGTTTTGAACAATCCGTTGTTCGATGGTCATAAAAACTCTCGGGCGAATTTTGTTGAGCATAACTCTGAGCTCCGCGATTCTGGGACTTGCATTTCACCAAGTGAAACAGGACCTCGTCCGGAGAGAACTACTGTCATCAATTGCGTAGGCACCCATCCGTTTCCTCCGATACCGCGACACCGTTAAACGTTAGAAATAATGCCTATGTAGGCACACCCCTTGCCCATGTCAATTGCCTTTGCCGAAGTAGTCCCAGTACTCTGCAAATAGATGCCGTAAGGCTATCGCTGGACGGCGTTCACTAACAACCAAGGCTCGATCCGACGCTCGGAAGGAACAAAAAGCCTTCTTTGGGAGCGCTGGGAACGCAGCGATGGCGTGAAAAACCGCCGCCGCTTTTCGGAGCAAAGTTTCAAAGGAGCAATCCATCGCCATGAAGTCCCAGCTAAAATTCTCCCTTCTCGCCCCGGTGGTCTTGATTTCACTCGCACTCGCCGCGTGCAGCGGTGTTCCCGGGGGCACTGTCACTGGCAGCGGCGGCAGTGGCGGAAACACCACCGGTCCCTACTCTATTGGTGGGACAGTCAGCGGCTTGGCGGGGGGATCCGTAACGCTGCAAAATAACGGAACCGAAACTCTCATCGTTTCGGCTAATGGGCCTTTCACATTCAAAACGCAGATTGCGGCCACCAAGCCCTACTTGGTTACAGTTACGCAGGCCCCGACCACGCCACCCCAGACCTGTACGGTATCTGGTGGCAGCGGCACCGCTACCGCCACGGTCACCAGCGTGGCGGTAACGTGCACCACAGGTACGCAAGCTATCGGCGTCACGGTTGCCGGCCTTTCTGGCACCGGGCTGGTACTGCAAAATGGCACTGAGTTCCTTCCGATAAGCGGAACAAATACCACGACAACATTCAAAACCGCAATTCCGTACGGCCAACCCTACAATGTTACGGTTTCCACCCAGCCGACCGGCCCTGCGCAGACCTGCACGGTCGCCAACGGTAGCGGCACTTCTACTGCAGGCGTCGCCATTACTGTTCAGGTTACTTGTTCTCTTGGAACGCTCTCCATTGGGGGCTCGGTCTCCGGATATTCGGGAGGTACCGGCTTCGCTTTGCAAGACAATGGTGGCGACACTCTGACGATCACCAAAAATGGCGCGTTCACGTTCCCGACACTTGTCCCCGTTAACGGAACCTATAAGGTTACCGTTTCCGGGCAGCCTGCAGGTCCCAACCAAAACTGCACCGTGACCTTGGGATCCGGGACGGCTACAACAAACGTTACTAACGTGTCGGTCGTTTGCCCGGCTGTTTTCCATCCTATCAATGTCAGCGTCGTGGGAGTCTTGGGAACCAGTGGCTCCATGCAATTGCAGGACAATGGCGGCGACAATCTTATGACGCCCAAAAACGGTAACTACGTCTTCGCCACCCCCATCGCCCACGGCAGCTCATATGATGTCACTGAATTTGTTGCCCCGGGCACTCAACCGGAAGGCTGTATCGTCTGGGGTTTCAGCGGCACGGCGCTCTCGACGCCGGTGAACCCAATACCCGTCGTCGATTGCGGACATAACGACTGGACGTGGATGGCGGGTACGAATACGGCCGATCAATTTGGCTCAGCCCTGGCACCGACAGTCCCTCCTGCAGCACCTCCCACGCTACCAGCATGCCCGCCCCCGATCTCTTTTACCCCCGGCGGGAACAATTATTCAGCGACGTGGACCGACAACAGCGGGAACCTGTGGCTTCTAACTGGCGATGCATTTGTCAGCACTCCGCCAAGTCCAGCAATTTCAAACCTGCCAGGAAAATTTGATGAGTTGTGGGTATTCACGGGAACTTCGAATTACTTCGGCAGCTGCAACAATCTCTGGACGTTGGTGAGGCCTAACACGCCTCAAGGGCCCACGCCCACGGGACGCTGGGGCGCAATCACCTGGACGGATCCTAGCACTGGCAACCTCTGGCTATTCGGAGGACAGGACGGCGGCTTAGCATTCCTGAACGATCTGTGGGAGTACAACATTGCCGGAAACAGCTGGACCTACCACGCCGGCGGTGGCAACCAACCGGGCGTCTACGGGGTACAGGGCGCAGCGGCAGCGGGCAACTTACCTGGTGGACGTTGGGGAGCCAGCAGCAGACGCGACCCAGTTTCCGGAGTGGTATGGTTGTTTGGAGGATTTGGCTGCGATTCGACGGGCCCGGGCTGCTCAAACCTGTTACTCAATGACCTATGGTCATATAGCGGCGGACAATGGACCTGGGTTAGCGGCGCTATCACAGGAGATCAAGCTGGCACCTATGGCACGCAAGGCACTGCCGCAGCCGGCAATGAACCGCCGGGGCGTCAGGCCTCCGTTGCCTGGATCGATAACAACCATAACTTCTGGATGTTTGGTGGATTTACAGGCGGTACGAATGGTTTCAACGACCTGTGGAAGTTTGACCCTGTGGCCAAAGAATGGACTTGGATGAGTGGGTCCATGGGGGCAGCGAGTACTCCCGGGAACTACGGAACACAGGGAGTTGCGGCTTCGACCAATGTGCCTGGGGCCCGCTGGATTTCTGCCGCGTGGAGCGACATCCATGGAAACCTCTGGCTTTTTGGCGGGCAGGGTTTTGACGCTACAGGAAACGGTTCACTTGGTGATCTTTGGGAGTACACCATAGATACCACAACAGACCCAGGAAACCCGGCGACGATCGCTTTGAATCAGTGGACATGGATCAAGGGACCCGACGCGGTTAGCCAACCAGGTATTTACGGTCTGGCTCCTACCCCTACCGTTTGGCCGCATATCACAAACAACCCGGGAACTCGTTGGGGCGCTGCTTACTGGACCACCACTCCTGCGCAAACCGGGGACCAGGAATTCTGGATGCTGGGCGGCGAAGGCTTCGATGCCACGGGATCAACCGGATCGGGCTTTATGTTGCTAAACGATCTGTGGAGGTACCTGCCGTATCCATAGGACAAACTAAATGTAAACAAAGGCCGCGTGAGTTTCTTCTCACGCGGCCTTTTGTTTTTGCAGGTACTCTAAACCGATCATCGAATCTTTCGGTCCCTGGGAGTATGCGAATAATTCTGTTGCCAGATGGCGCTTGCCAGATGGCGTGGAGTCTGATTGCATACAGGGTCGCTGATTTGAAAAGGGAGAAAATTATTATGCCGGCAAAATCGAATGATGGACGGATCGATTACATTGAATTTCCGGCTACGGATATAGCCAAGACAAAGTCCTTCTACGGGGAAGTGTTTGGCTGGAAATTCACGGATTACGGGCCGGATTACACGAGCTTCGAAGACGGTCGGCTCGCTGGCGGTTTTTGGAAAGAAGTGCAGGTGAAACAGGGAGGGCCGCTAGTGGTGATTTATGCTCACGACCTAGAGGCTACCTATGCAGCTGTTAAGACTGCGGGTGGCAAAATCGCTAAAGAGACTTTCTCATTTCCGGGAGGCCGCCGCTTCCATTTTATTGATCCAAACGGTAACGAGCTGGCGGTGTGGTCGGAATGATAAGGACATAATTTTAGCAAGGGTACAATGCCTGCGTATTTATAGGAAGACGGAATGAACTGGGCGCGGCTCGTTGTGATCGTTGTTGGTGCTGGTGTCGTCTCGTCGCTTACTGACTGGTTCTTCGCGGGCGATTGGATTCATCGGCGCTACACTTACCCCGAAATCTGGCGTCAAGGTGCCGAAAGTAGAGCGATTGCCCTGACCAGTCCGCTACCATTTCTCACCTGCGGGATCTTTGCCTATGTCACCGCCCGGCTAGGTCTTCATTCTGTATTGGGCGCCGTCAAACTGGCTGTTGCAGTGTGGCTAATTGGCCCGTTGCCGCTGATCCTCACTAATGCCGCATTTATGAAGTTGCACCGGGTGTTTGTCGTGTCTTACGCAATCGGTTGGTTAATAAAGCTTATGATCGTTGCGGTGGCGGTTGGCTGGTTCCTTAGTTGATGCCGACAGAAGAATCTATCGCGTCGTTTGGCTCCCAGCGACTTTAACCAAGGCCTGTTAGGGCGTCGACGGGCTCGATTGCGGTTTGTTCGCCGATTTGAATCTTGCCATCATCTCTTCCATGGCTTGCGGAAGTCTGGCGGGATTGCGGATGATGTCCAGGAAAAAACTCCGCATATCGAAAGGCGCTCCGGCAAACTCGCGAAACGCGGACGGGAGTGGCGGGCCGCCCGGGCTGCCTGCTTCCGGAATATGGCCGGGCAAGTGAACGGTATACATGCTGCCGCCGGCCAGCGGTTGATGCTCATACTGCATTAGCCAGATGCAGTTGTGGCCGTCCATAATCATGTTTGCGGAGACGGCCACCCACTGACCGTCATCGGCCGCCATTGGCGTCTGACAATCCCAAACCTTCAGTTGTGGTCCGATGTCGGTGGGATCGGCGAATCCATACTCATCCACAGCAACGCTCTGCAGACCGTGCTGTTCCGCAAAGGCTTTGACTTCTGGTAGCGACTGATTCCAATCGAGATTGGAATCGTTCACCAGCGCGTAGCCGGGTCGTCCGAAACTTAACGCGTTTAGGTACGGGAAATAGTATGGATAGGCCCGCACCGCCGTGAATAGGCAACTCGCAGTCAGAATAACGGCAAGCGCGCCCATAAGCCGCGCGGCGTTAGGAGCGGAATAACGAAGCCGCTCTACCATTCGTGGTAGCGGAGCGAGAAGAAGGATGAGTAAAACCAACGGAATGCTGAAATGGCGAATACTGATGTCCAGGCGGCTCAACAAACAAAAGCCGGTAAAAACGAGCAGAGAGACCCATAAGACGCGCCAATGAATGGCGAATTCGGTCGGGATGGCTAGCGGGTTCGGCTCGTCGCGCCGCTGCTGTGTTAGCGCGAGGACGAGAGTGAGCGCGAGCAGTCCGAGAAAGCCCAGCGTGGATTTCAGCGCGAACAAAACCGGAAAGTAGAACCAGACGCCGTGGGCATAACTGTGACCCAAAACATATGTTGGCCGGCTTGCGGTGATCAGAACCAGGAGGACGCCGCGAAGATACAGCCAAGCGGGCATCAGTATGCGGCGTATTGGCTCCGTGGCTGCGCCGTGGCCGAGACGGTCAAGCGCAGTGGTCGGCTGTTGCATGGAAAAAATGAAATAGAAAAGGTAAACGATAAGCGCAGCCCACAGGATGCCCTTAAGAGTGACGCGCCAGTGCAGGCGCCGCCACGCGCGCGCTTCAGGTTTGGGAATGGCCTGACCAGGAACAGGGCGCCAGCGGGTGCTCAGCGCAAAGGCCACGAAGGCAAAAAATAAAATGCCCGCAGTGAACTTCGAAAGAAGTGCAGCGGCAAGGCACAAGGAGAAGAGGAGGGCGTCTTTCCGGGTGGGGTTTTTCCAGATCTCTGCGAAACGCCACAAGGTCATCAGGGAAAATAGAGTGACGGCCAAATCGGTATGAACCAGAGGGGCAAAAGTAATGAAGGTGGGCGTACTGACATAGACGCTCAGACAAAGCAGCCCGGCCCAGTCACCGCCAAGCCTGCGGGCATATACAAGTAAAACCCGACCCAGGATTAACGCGACAACCAGCATCGGCGCGCGGGCCCACGCCAGGACGGTTATGGGGTTATTCCATTTTGCCAACACCCATTCACCGAAAACCCATTGGCCAAGGTAGGCTGGGAAAAACTTATCGCTGAAAGTCCAGGAGATGTGGGAATAGTCTGCGTGCGTCCCGCGCAAGACCAGCGGCAGCGCTGCAAATATCTTGGGCAGCGGCGGGTGCTCTTCATTCAGGCGCAAATCCAGCTTTTGCACATAACTTAATCCGGCGCCGATGTGAGCCACTTCATCAACCGTGGCGGACTCACGCAGCGCCGCGCCGCCGGCCAGCACCGCCATGAGTATCAGCAGCACACCAGCCGCGATAGAAAAAAGAGAGCCTCGCATATTTTCCTTTGAACTTTGGGCGCGCGCAGCTGCTTTAGTGCTTATATTTAGCTACGCGGATGTAGGTCAAGTTGTTTCAAACTCTCTGTTCAGCCGCACACATCTTCAAGCGGAGGCGGCTTGCCGAAAATATGGCCGGATTCTTCAATGCAAGCAAAAAATCAGGGCTGCGTGGGCCGTCGCGGCAACGCCTTGGAAAGATCGATCACCCACTGGGGAAATTGCGGCGCGTCTCTCGGCGGCTGCCCGCGCGTGATGGCCCAATGCTCCAGCCAACTCCCGCCTTCTTCTCCGACAAAGTCGTCCGGCATGCTATAGGCCGAGTCGCTCAGCGCATCCTGCAGAGTAACGAAGCTGTAGCCACGCTTGCGTAAAAGGTCGAGTAACTCGCCGATATGATCAGCTTCGAGCCAGTTACCGTGTAACAAAAGAATCTGCGCGGGTTCGTAGCCGATCAGAGTCTTGGAAAGCTTTTCGTAATAATCAAAAACGTCACTGGTATATTTGAAATAGGAATCGAGCAGTTTGTGCTGCAGTTCAGTGTCGCCACGCCTGCGCGCGTCCTCATAAACTCCGCTGTACATCCAGTCCCAGGCGTCCATGGTGACTGGCGCAATGCGGTAACCACGGCTTACGAGAAAAGCTTCCGCATCGCGGCGGTCCTGCAGATCGCGGCCGGTATCCAGATAGGGATGGCGGAAATAGCGCAATTTCATGTTGTGCTGGGCAAGCAACATCGCAGTCACTGTTTCACCGCGGATGACGTCTTCTTCCCATTCCTTCAAGGTCACGCGATTGAGCGAAGTGTGCGCGAAGGTGTGATTGCCGAGCTCAAAACCGCAGTCGCCCCACATCTTCAGCGCATTGATGCGAGCGTCGACCTGGCCAAGCTTATAGAGCTTTTTTTCGTTCACGAACCCGACGGCCGGCACCTTCTGATCGCGAAGAGTAGTCAAGAGCTTGGCGGTCATTTCGTTGATTTCCACTCCGGTCATGAAATCCGCGGCGGCGGCGGGAAGGTCGTCAATGGTAATCGCGATGGTACGATGCGAAGAATCCTGCGCGCGTGATGGAGCAATCCCGCCGAGGAAAAGCAATACAATCGCGGGGATCACATTTCTAATGGATTGCTTCATGGACACCCCGCTACGGAAATCTGAAGGTTTAAAATCTACGAAAGCCTGCCGGGCTGTGAAAAGCGCGGTCATTTCCCTCACATCCCGCAGCGGGGCGCCGACGTTAGCCCGAGTCGGGCGCACGCAATCCAAAATGAGTGATGACAATTCATGCGTCTGCATGACGCAATCTTTTGCTGGCCTGAATTCCACGCGACGCTGGAACGGATCCAAGGATGATGAGTCCCAAGCTCGCAATGGCAACACAGCCCGTTACAAAACCCGCGGGAGGCAAAAGCATAGCCATGAAAACTTAGCACCAATTCTTGCCCGATGCGAACGTGAAGGAATCTTCGTAGCTCACGTTCTCAGTAACGCTGAAATCGGAAAAGTCCGCACAGAAGCCACATATTCGGTTTCGCGTGCTCCCTACGAACTACTTTTTGATGAGAGTTGTGACATCCTCGATGTGACTGGTCCGCGTGACAACTCGCCATCGGCCATTTATCCTGCGCCATGTATCCACAACAATAGTTTTTTGGTTGAAGGGTTCACCATCCCAAGTACCAGCCCAGGTGCCAACCGAAGTCACGATGGCAAAATCACCGTAGACTCTCGGGGAGAGTTCCCGCAACGTATTTTCCCTGATTTTCACGTGGTTAAAAAGATTGTCCAGCCATTGCAACCTGGGTGCCCGTAGCTCACCGCTCCAACCGTAGAGCGTGTATTCCGGTGCCATAAGCTCATCTAGCTTCGAGCGGTCTTTCGTGTTGATGGCGTCGGTCCAAGCATTTGTTAACGTAACGAGTTCGGCTTCGTCCGGGGACGCTTCCGCAGGTTTCATTATTGCTCCCAAGACCTTTGTGGCGTGAATCGTCGCAATCCGCTTTAATTCGCCACCGGCAGGGCCTTCTGACAAAATTTGCAAAAATGAGACCGGCGTAATGTCCTCAAAGACTTCCTCGTGGGTAATTTGCTTTCCGCTCTCCTCACGGTCCTCTCTGTACACCAGCCTGTTGCCTTCCCACTTGGCCGCGTTTTTTGAAAGCTCGCAGCCTCGCGGATTCGTGCTTTCGCACCAGAGGAATCGCAGACCTTGCAAGTCCGCATCCCACCAGAACGGACCGAGACCACTAATCTCTCCATTCGCATTCTTCTCTTGGAATTCCTCAATGAGAGAGTAGCCACCCGGACCGGGCCGCCACACCTCGAGGCCCTCCCCCGTATCGCCATTCGGCATCTCTTTACTCGGTGTATATTCCGACTTGATCCCCCAAGTGCCGAACATCAGATTCATGACTTCTGGACCATGCATCTTCAGCTTCGAAGCCGGAGATGTTGATAACTGACAGCCAATTCCTGAACTGGAACATGGTACCGCATACCCCGTACCACCGATAATGCGCCAGCCGTTTGGCCCTTTCCGCCATGTGTGCGTGACCCGATATTTGACGGGCGAAGCCTCATCAGCTTCAGGCCAGAAATAATATGTGACCGCGAAATCCCCGAATACCACGATTGACTCAGGTTTCGGGAGTGGAATGGGTTGGGCGTGCGCTTGCGCGCCTCGGAACTCTTCCGCTACGCCCGATTCAATGTCCGCCTTTCGGAGTGGATGCTCGCTGTAGTCCGGCCAGCCAACGAAGTTGTCGTCCCAAAGCGACATGAAGCTTTTCAAATTCTTCGCTTGAAAATACCGAAAGTAATTTCGCTCTTCGTTCCAAACCTCCATCTGTTTAGGCGACAATTGCTGCGCAGATTCTTGATTGTTTCCAGTTCGGTTGTGGTCTTCTTGAGAGCTCGTGGCGAGCGGCGTACAAGCAGCCGTACCAAGGAGAAGAGCTGCGAGACGCAGGGATTTTGCCATAGTTCACTCCACACGCGGATTCCGTGGAATCGGATGCGGCATTATATCCCGAGGAAGCTCGATTCCTTGGTTCCCGACGAACGCATATCTCGTTCGCCCAATTGACAGACATCTGAAACTCAGAGGAGGTTCGGAAAAAGGACTCAATGTTGGCTGATATTCTGAATGTCTGATTAACGTTGATCAGGCACGTGGATTAGTTCTTCGTCTCGCGGGCTGCAAGGCTGCATCGAAAACCGATATAGAATGCAGCGGTCCCAACCGAAAACGGCTTTGACCGGAGAGAGCACAGGAGAGGCGATGTCTGCGGACGCTCAAATGGTGATCAAATCTGAACACGCGCCTGCGAGGCGTAGGGTACGAGCGATACTTTTTTTCGGGAATGGCTTTGTTGATTCTCGGGACGGTGTTTTTGGGTTTTGCAAGGACCTATTTTCTAGCCGGCATATTTAGAGCACCCCTGCCGAGCTGGGTGATTCACGTGCACGGTGCGGCGTACGCTGCGCGCACATGCAGGACGTTCAGCCCAGCGACTCGATTGAGCTTTTCTTCCTGATTGTGCAGGCCAACGATGGGACCTGTGTTTTTCGCGTGCTGAGCGCCGATGCTGCTTAGATTAACGACAAACCGCACACGGGCGTTCGTGATTGCTGCGGCGTAGGAGTCGGAAACGCGTTCTTGATGCGCGCGCAAATCCTGTTGCGAGACGTCCTCGGGCAGAACCAGATAGACGGCTGAAGCGCCGTTGAAAGCTTCCGTCATTGAGGCAACATCTTCGACGTTACCCACGAAGGGTTCCGCACCTAGCTCCACAAACGGTGTCATCTTCTTTGCGTCTCGCCCAACCAGGCGAACCTTTTCGCCTTTGGCGAGCAACGCTTCTGTCGCTGCCCTTCCCGTGCGTCCTGTTGCGCCTGTTACGACGATCATTTAGTGCTCCGGTCATTGCATCAAGCAACGATCAAACCGCTTTAGCTCGGTTTTACAGCGAAAATGGATTTCATCGCGGGATAGAGTTGGCGGTATCGCGAATAACTCTCATTCATTGCGCGAGCGTTGGCTGCGATGGGGTCGATTCGTTTTGCTACTCGCACGACCTCGGCGCATGCCGCTGGCACAGACGGCCAGATTTTGGCTCCGACGCCGGCGAGGATGGCAGCGCCGAAAGCTGCGCCTTCTTCAGCCTCGACGGTTTCCACTGTGTGGTCATAAACGTCAGCCTGAATCTGGCGCCATTGCGCGGATCTTGCTCCGCCGCCGCCCAAGCGAATGCCTTTCACCGGGACGTTCATCTCATTGAAAATTGTGAAGGTGTCTTTCAAGCTGAAAGCGACGCCTTCGAGGATCGCTCTCACGATATGGGCCTGAGTATGCGACGCCGTTAGGCCCACGAGCATCGCACGAGCATTGGAATCCAAATGTGGTGTGCGCTCGCCCATGAGATACGGCGCCCAAAGCAGACCCTCAGCACCAAGCGGGATATTGGCCGTTTCAGCGGTGGCTCGCGCGTACCAATTTTCGCGATCGTTGGTGTCGCTTCCGTTGGTGATCACGTCACGAAACCAGCGCAGCGACAAGCCCGCAGCTTGCGTCACGCCCATGACGTGCCAGCGGTCCTGCATGGCATGACAAAATGTGTGGACGCGGCCCAGAGGGTCTAGCGCAGGCCGATCTGTCGCGGCGAACACCACCCCTGAGGTGCCAATCGTCGCGCTTACAGCGCCGGGTACAACGATTCCCATCCCCGTTGCGGCTGCTGCCTGGTCACCGGCGCCGGCGACTACCGGCGTCCCAACAGAAAGGCCGGTAGCTTCCGCACCTGCCGTAGAAACGGTTCCGGAAATTTCAGCCGATTCATACAAGTGCGGCAGTAACTCGCTGTCGATGCCGGCCGCCTGCAAGACTTCGCGAGACCATTTTCGTCGAGCCACATCCAACAGCAACGTTCCAGACGCGTCGGTGACGTCGGTGGCTCGCTCGCCGGTCAGCTGGAATCGGATGTAGTCCTTGGGAAGCATCACCGAGCGCACGCGGCTCCAGTTCTGCGGTTCGTTTTCGCGCACCCATAAAAGTTTCGTCAGCGTAAAATTTGTGAGCGCGGGATTGCAGGTGAGTTGAATGAGTTGCTCTCGGCCGATTCGAGCAGTGAGTTCGTCGCATTGTTTCTCCGTGCGAGTATCACACCAGATCAACGCCGGCCTCACGGTGTTGCCGGAGCCATCCAGCATCACCGCACCATGCATCTGTCCGGAGAGACCCACACAGGCAATCTGATTGGCTTGCACGTTCTGTTGCGAGAGAACTTTTCGAATCGCGATTTTCGCGGCACGCCACCAGTCTTCGGGACGCTGCTCCGCCCATCCAATTTTGGCTGATTGGAATGGTTGGTGATCTTCGGTTGCGGATGACAACACGGTACCGTCGTGGCCGATGAGCAGGGCGCGCGTGCCGCCGGTTCCTACATCGATTCCCAGAATGTACATTGGCATACCGTCGACGCCGCCGATTGATCTTGCTGCGATTGCGGTTGAAATTCCACTACGTTGTAACCGCGACGAAACCGCCGAGTGGCAGTCTGGACAGGATATTTTTCATATAGCTACCGTTGGCCAATACTATTATTAAGGTATTAGTAGTCGGATACAAGTTAGCTATTCGTACTTTCATATAACGCCCAAAAACGCTACTTTAAGGTCGCCCGTCTCCTCACCAACCCCATCGGAGCAACTTGTGCAGAAGCGTTCAAAAGCCGCAATTTATGATCATGGCGATACCTCAGTGCCTTTCGAAAATGTCTCAGCGAGTCTAAGGCGCACTGAACGTCGCGAATGGTGGCTTTGGATGGCGGCTATCGTCGTTACCCTGATGCTTACCGTAGGGGTCGTTTCGTTTATCCTTCCTGAACTTGCCCAACACAAAGGCGTCTCCTGGATGTTCTTTCCTCAGGCGGTCCGCGGACTCGTGGCCGTTGTTTTGCTGTTTGATCTGTACACTATTTATCAGCAATGGCAGATTCACCGGATTCGCCGTGAATTGTTTGAGCGCGAACAGCTTTTTCGTCTGATATCTGACAACGCCACTGACATGATCGCTGTGGTTGATATGGAAGGCCGTCGCATCTACAACAGCTATTCCTATCAAACCGTACTGGGATACTCCCCCGAGGAACTGAAGGGGTCGTCTTCACTGGAAGAAGTTCATCCGGATGACCGCGCGGAAGTGAAACGCGCGACGGATGAATCGCGTGCGACGGGAGTCGGACAAACGCTGCAATATCGTATTCGTCACAAGAATGGAACGTGGCGGATGCTGGAATCGACAGCCAGCGTGATACGCAACGCCAAAGGCGAGCCTGAAAAATTTGTCATAGTGAACCGCGATATCACCGAGCGGAAAGCGGCTATGGAAGCACTACGTTTGGCGGATGCCGATTTTCGATCGGTGGTTGAAGACGCCCCCTATGGAATTTGCCGTACGAGTAGCGAGGGCCAGCTCTTGCGAGTAAACCCTGCATTGCAAAAGATACTCGGGTATGACGACTCTACGGAGCTTTTGAAAGCCAATCTCGAACTTCAAATATTCAGATCTGCAAGTGAGTGTCAGCGGCTTTTCGAGTTGCTGCACCGTGTAGATGATTTCAAAGATGTGGAAGCGGAATGGAAACGAAAAGATGGTACGCCCATCATGGTGCTGTGCGGTGGCCGTCGAATCGCCGGCAGCGATGGACAGTCTGTTTATTTTGAAATGTTCGTCGAAGACATAACCGAGAAGCGCATTCTGGAGCGGCAGTTACGTATGACGGGCAAGATGGAGGCGGTCGGTAGATTGTCGGGTGGAATCGCACACGACTTCAACAACCTCCTCGGAGTGATCATCGGATACAGCCAAGTATTGAAACGTGCTCTTGGGCCGGAAAACCCATTGACGGAGCACGCTATCGAAGTAGAGAAAGCCGGGGAGCGTGCCGCGGCCCTGACGAGGCAGTTACTAGCGTTCAGCCGCCAACAGATTCTTACACCGACGGTTTTGAACCTGAACGACCTGGTGGTCGACATGCAGAAGATGTTACCTCGACTCATCCGTGAGGATATCGCCGTAAGCACCGCTTTGGATCAGAAGTTGTGTTCCGTGCGCGCGGACCGCAATCAAATTGAACAAGTAATCTTGAACCTGGCTGTCAACGCCCGCGATGCCATGCCTGAAGGTGGACGGCTGAGAATTGACACGAAAAATGTACGTTTGGATGAGCTTTACGCCCGCTCGCATCCCGGCGCCAAACCGGGCGAATACGCTTGCTTGTCCGTCACGGATTCCGGCACAGGCATTGATCCCGAGACTCTTGGCCATATCTTTGAACCATTTTTCACTACGAAGGAATTGGGTAAAGGCACCGGACTCGGACTCGCAACGGTCTATGGAATCGTGAAGCAGAGCGGTGGCTATGTGTGGGTCGACAGCGAACCTGGCAAGGGCGCTGCCTTTCAGATTTTCCTTCCGCGCGTAGCCCAAATTGCTGATTCGCAGGCGGTCCGACCATATCTAGATGAAAATTTGCGGGGGTCAGAAACTATTTTGCTCGTTGAGGACGCGGAGCCGTTGCGGAGGCTTGCAGCTTCCTTTCTATGCAGCCACGGTTTCAAAGTTCTTAGCGCGCCAGACGCGGAAGAAGCCTTAAAAATCGCCGCGGGGTACGCTGGGGCAATTCAACTATTGGTCACCGACGTGGTCATGCCTGGCCAAAACGGCAGAGTGCTGGCGGAAAGGCTTGTCGCTAGCTATCCGAGCATGAAAGTTTTGTACATTTCCGGGTACACCGACTCCTTTATCGCCGGCCACGGTATCCTCGACCCCGGCGCCATTTTGCTTAACAAGCCGTTTACCGAAGACACGCTTATTCATAAAGTGCGCGAAGTCCTGGACAGCGACAAACGGGGCCAGCCTACTGCGGACTCAGTAACGGCCAATTCGCCGGTGCCTCAGCCCATATAAGGAACGGTTGCCATGCCAAAAATTCTGATTGTCGATGACGATGAATCCATACGACGTCTATTGCGCCTTAATCTCACTGATCTATATGAAGTTTTCGATACAGGAAAACCCGCCGAGGCTCTGGCATTGGCCCTCGAACACAAGCCTGACGCCGTTCTGTTGGACCTTCGCATGCCAGGATATTCCGGCTTTGAGTTATGCAAAACACTCACCTCCTTCAGCGCCACCCAACTGATTCCTGTATTCATAATCAGCGGTGAGGGTGGAGCAAAAACAAAGGAATTCTGCCGCGAATTAGGTGCCTCTGCCTATTTTGAAAAGCCTGTCAACTTTGAAGCCTTGCGCACGTCTTTGGCTGAGGCGTTGGGAAGCCGCCGCCTCGAACGACGTAACGAGTCACGGGTCGGCCTGCGTGTTCCTTTGAAGTTGGCGGGAAGGGACGCCAACGGCAATTCTTTCAGCCTTCCAACCACCACGGAAAACGTAAGTAGTATTGGATTTATATGTGCCTGCGCCGTAGTTCTTACCGTTGACACTGTCTTGGATGTCTCCTTGCTGACTGCAGAGCAGGAACTCGTCGGCAAAGCGCGCGTTGCACGGGCTGAATGGCCCGGCACTCAATATCCTCGTTACGGACTGAGGTTTACAGAAATGGTCGGCCCCTGGATATTGAAATGACTTTGTGAGTTCAGTTGGTCGACTGTGGGCAAAAAGCGGACCGGGCTGTAGCTCTGATTCTGTGCGCGAAGGTTACCAGATTTTGCAGGACTGCTCGCGAACCATGGGGTCGCCCTTTTTGCAGCCGAAGGCTTTGGCGAAAGCTTCCAAGTTGGAGATGGGGCCATTTCCGCGGAAATGCGCAAGTGGGTGGGGATCCGTATTGGTTTGGAGGCGCGCTGCTTCGGCCCGCTGATTGGTGCCCCACACCTGCTCCCATCCGAGAAAGAAGCGCTGCTCGGGCGTGAAGCCATCAATATCCTTCGGCCGCTTGCCCTCGATGGATTTTTCGTAAGCGGCATAGGCGATGGCTAGCCCGCCGAGATCGCCAATGCTTTCGCCCAGCACCAACTTGCCGTTCTGATGCAAACCGGGCTCTACCTCATAGCCATTAAACTGGTTCACTACGCAATCGCCGCGCTCGGTAAAATTCTTGCGATCATCGGGGGTCCACCACTCGTGCAGATTGCCTTTGCCATCAAACTTTGAGCCCTGGTCGTCAAAGCCATGACTGATTTCATGGCCGATCACCGCGCCGATGCCGCCGTAATTCACGGCGTCATCCGCTTTCGGGTCGTAAAAAGGCGGCTGCAAAATTCCCGCGGGAAAGACGATCTCATTCATCGTGCCGCTGTAGTAGGCATTCACGGTCGGCGGGGTCATTCCCCACTCGGTGCGGTCGACCGGTTTTCCGATTTTGCCGAGTTGCCGCGCGGTTTCAAAGGTCATGGCGCGGCGCACGTTGGCATCGTAAGAGACGCGATCAATGGTCAGCTTGGAATAATCGCGCCATTTATCGGTGTAACCGATCTTCACGTTGAAGGCTTCGAGCTTAACCAGCGCCTCTTTCTTGGTGTCCGGGCCCATCCACGAGAGCGTGGGAATATCCGAACGTAGCGCCGCAATCAGATTGTTCACCATTTCTTTCGCCCGGGCTTTTGCTGCAGGTGGGAAATATTTCTCCACGTAAACCTGGCCCAGCGCTTCCCCGAGGTTGCGGTCGGTGGACTGCACGCAGCGCTTCCAGCGCGGCAAGATCTCCTTCGTGCCGCTCAGCTTGCGGTCATAGAAATCAAAATTCTCTTGCACGAACTTCTCCGGGAGAGCCGGGGCATTCTCATGAATTACGTGCCAACGTAAATATGTCTTCCAGTCGGCTAGCGAGACGCTATCGAGTTCCTGATTCATTTCTTTGAAAAATTCCGGCTGGCGCATATTTAGTTGCTGAACCGGAGGAGCCCCTACAGCTTTCAAATAGCCTTCCCAGGACCAGTCTGGCGTAACCGTCTTCGTCTCGGAAATCGCCATGAGGTTGTAATTCTTTTCCGGCTCGCGCAGTTCCACGCGCGTCTTGGAAGCTTTGGCCAAAGCCGTTTCAATGCCTATGATGGTCTTGGCTTCAGCCTCGGATTTGTCAGCGGAATCGCCAGCCAATTCCAGCATTTTCGCGATATGTTTTTCGTAGTCGGCGCGCAACTGTCTGGATTTTTCATCGTCGCGCAAATAATAATCGCGGTCCGGCATGCCCAGGCCGCCCTGGCTGGCGATGGCAATGACGCGCGTGCTGTCTTTGATGTCTTGTCCGGAGCCAAAGCGGAATACCGCGTTGCTGCCTTCGCTTTGTAGATGAGCAATCGTTGCGTCGAGCGATTTTCGATCGGTGATGCCGTTCACCGCCGCAAGGTCGTCCTCAATCGGTTTCAGTCCCGCGGTCTCAATCGCCGAAGTGTCCATGCAACTGGCATAGAACGCACCGATTTTCTGTTCGTTCGAGCCGGCAGGCGCATTGCTATTGGCCGCAGCGTCCAGAATGGTGCGCATCGCGGTCAAATTATTGTCGCGCAACTGCGTGAAGGTGCCCCAGGTGGCATACTCCGCGGGAATTGGATTGGCTTTCATCCAGCCGCCCATGGCAAATTCATAGAAGTCGTCGCAAGGCTTGCAATTCTTATCCAGATTGGTCAGCGCGAAACCCCACGAAGAATCGCCAGCGACGCGCGCGCTCATATGCCCACTAAATGTGAGTAACAACCCCAGGCACAACAACGTCGCGAATCCAGCTCCCAACCGCAGATGATTCGATGGCATGCAGGCTCTCCTCTTTACGTCGCAACTACACGAGTGGTGTGTTTGGTGAATGCTTAGCGGAAATGCGAGTTCCAGTTTGGCACTGCTTCGCTAATATTGCCTGCGAATTAGTGAAAAAAATAGCGGACGAGCCTGTAAGCCGGATTCTGTGCGGCGTTGCAACGCGCATGGCGCGCTGCAAACCGCGGCAATCATTCCTCTAGGTCCCGGTTCGCACCGGGACTCCAGCAGCCTACCCGAGGGTTTTCAATTTACGCGGCTTGCGCCACGTAAATGGAGCGCGTTCCTTCGCAGGAACGCCTCTCAATGAGCCGGGTCAGCTCTCCCCTCCTATTTGGCCTTGCACCACGCGGGGTTTTCCGTGCCCTCGCTATTGCTAGCGAGGCGGTGGGCTCTTACCCCACCTTTTCACCCTTACCAACAGTGCGAGCATTGCGAGACGTCTCGCAGGTTTTGCCTGCGCGATGCCACCGTGCTGCGCTTCCGCCGGCGGTTTAATTTTCTGTGGCACTATCCGTGGCTTCGCCTTGTAGCGAAGCCCCCTGGCGTTACCAGGCGCGTTGCCCTGTCAAGAGTTCTGGCCAACGAATCGTTGGCCATGCCTCAGGACGGTGTCCGGACTTTCCTCCCGCTGCTGCGCCTTGCGGCTCAGCAGCCAGCGATTACCCGGCCCGCCCGCTGGGTTAAGTATACCCTGCAAATCCACGTGTTTTGCAGATGTACAATAGCGGCGGCTATGCTGATGGAGTTAGGTTGCTGAGATACCGGTAAACATCGCATGACGCAAAAAGAAAATTGGCCGAGTATCGCGGTCGTTGGAGCGGGCGCGGTTGGAGGATATTTTGGTGGCCTCCTGGCGCGCGCCGGAGCGCCGGTGACCATGATTGGGCGCCCAGCCTTCGTTGAGGCGGTAAATAAAAACGGGCTTTCTCTGGACACGCTGCAATTTCAGGAAAACGTTCGCGTGCGGACCTCCACGGAAATATCGGCGGCTGCCGGCGCAGAAATTATTTTGTTCTGCGTGAAGACTACCGATAACGCCGCCACCGCCAGTCAACTGGCGCCATTGCTCGGGCCCGGTGCTGTGGTGGTTAGTCTGCAAAACGGGGTGGATAACGTGGAACAGATTCGTGCTGCAGCGAATCTGGAGGTTTTGCCTGCAGTTGTATATGTCGCAGCTTCCGTACCGGAACCAGGAAAAATCAAGCATGTGGGGCGTGGAGATCTCACGCTCGGACCGAAAACCGAAAGGACTGAGCATCTTGCTGCGATCTTTACGCGCGCAGAGATTCCTTGCCGCATCACCGAAAATATTGCGGGCGAATTGTGGACGAAGCTACTTTGGAATTGCGCGCTGAACGCCATTTCCGCGCTAGGGCGCGTGAAATACGGGCAAATCGCCGCCAGTGGCGACGCTTTGAAAGTCGTCCAATCGCTGGTGGAAGAAGTTTTCGCGGTGGCCACCGCAGCTGGAATTCGGCTTGTAGGTGTAGAAGATCCTAGCGCGGCATTCGCGGGCGCATGCAAGATTGCTACACAAATGTCGGCGGCCTTATCGTCGACCGCGCAGGACATGGTGTGCGGCAAGCGAACTGAAATCGATTCGCTGAATGGCTACATTTCCCGGCGCGGCGGGGAACTCGGAGTACCCACGCCGGTAAACCACGCGCTATACACGATGATTAAGTTAGCCGAAGGCAGCGCTTGATGGCGTGATTGAAAAGAATGAGATTCATTATTTATTAGAGATTGGTGGGGGCGGGTGGCCACCGCTAGCCTAACGCGAGCAATTTTTCAAAATCTTTTTCCGTGAGGATCGGCACGCCTAACGCTTTAGCTTTATCGTGTTTTGAGCCGGGGTCGGTGCCGACGACTACGTAATTTGTTTTTTTGCTGACCGAGCTGGAAATTAGTCCGCCGTGCTGCTTTACGATTTCGGCGGCTTCTTCGCGGCTGCGATTGGCGAGGCTGCCAGTAAAGACGAAGGATTTGCCTGCAAATTTGTCGCTTTTTATTTTGCGCTTTTCCATGGTGGGATGAACGCCGGCCTTGTGTAGCTCTTTGATGAGCTGGCGATTGGCCGACTCAGAGAAAAAATCGGTGATGGCGGCGGCGACTTTCGGCCCTACTTCGGCCACCTCTTCGAGCTGTTCCTGATTGGCGGCGGCGAGGTCGTCTACTGAGGAAAAATGACCTGCCAGTAACTCTCCGGTGCGCTCGCCCACAAAACTAATCCCCAGTGCGTAGATTAGTCGCGCCAGGCTGTTCTTTTTGCTGGCTTCGATTTCGTCCAACAAATTTTGCGCGGACTTTTCCGCGAAACGTTCTAGCGCGACCAGTTGATCGAGCTTAAGCAAATACAAATCCGCGACGTCACGTACTAATCCTTTTTCAATCAGCTGATCGACGATCTTTTCACCGAGGCCGTCGATATTCATGGCGTGGCGTCCCGCAAAGTGCAGCAGCGATTCCCTTCTCTTCGCCGGGCAAGCCGCATTTACGCAGCGATACGCCACGGTATCTGCAGCTTTGTGAATGGCGCTGCCGCATTCGGGGCACTTTTCCGGCATGCGGAAAGGTTTGCGATCCGCGGCTTCTTTGACCACTTTTAAAACGTGCGGAATTACTTCTCCGGCGCGTTCGACTAGCACGGTGTCGCCAATCTGCACGCCCAGCCGCTCGATTTCATCCATGTTGTGCAGCGTGGACCGGCTCACTGTGACGCCGCCGACTTGCACCGGCTCCAGAAATGCCACCGGAGTTAGCGTGCCGGTGCGCCCAACATTCACTTGAATATCTTTCACTACGGTAGTTTCCTGGCGTGCAGGATATTTGTAAGCAATGGCCCAGCGCGGCGCTTTCGCCGTGTATCCCAGCTCATTCTGTATGGGAATGGAATTTACTTTTACTACCACGCCATCAATTTCATACGGAAGCCTTTCGCGCTTGTCTTCCCAGTGGTCGCAATACTTAAGCACTTCGTCGATTCCGTCGCAAAGTTTCCAGTCGGCCGAGGCGCGGAAGCGCATTTCCTTCAGGGCCTGCAAGGATTCGGAAAGCTTGGTGAATGGGGATCGTCCATCGACCAGCAAGTAGTAAGAAAAAAATTCCAGCCGCCGCGACGCAGTGATCGAAGCATCCAGTACGCGCACTCCTCCGGCAGCAGCGTTGCGCGGGTTGGCAAAAATTTTGCCGCCAGAAAGCTCCTGCTGGCGATTCAATTCCGCGAAGGCCTTTTTGGGCATGACAATTTCGCCGCGTACTTCGAAATTCAGCGGCAGCTTTACTTTTTTGAGCGCAGCCGGATCGACCCGCAACGGTATGGAGCGAATGGTTTTTACATTTGGCGTGACGTCTTCGCCGGTACGGCCGTCGCCACGCGTAACACCACGAGCCAGCGCTCCATTTTGGTATTGCAGGGAAATGCTCAGGCCGTCGAATTTGTGCTCTGCGATGTAGTCGATTTGCTCGCGGCCGCTGCTTTCGCGCACGCGGCGGTCGAATTCACGCAGCGCGTCATAGGAGAACGCGTTATCCAGACTAAGCATGGGCCGTGCATGCTGATAGGTTTGAAAACCTTCGCGAGGGGAGCCGCCGACTCGTACGGTGGGCGAATCCGCGGTGATCAGTTCAGGATGCGCGGCTTCCAGCTCCTTGAGTTTGCCCATGAGGCGGTCGTAGGCAGCGTCGGAGATTTCCGGGTCGTCCGCGACGTAATAGCGGTATTCGTGATGACGCAGCTTTTCGCGCAGGTCTTCGATTTCGTTTTTTATGGCAGCGCCGGCCCTGGCCATGATTCCTCGCCCAGAAAATCTCTGCAGAAGAGATGCTGTGATTGCTCTCACATTATATAGAATGAATCGACGGTTAGACGGACATCGACCTCGCCAATCTAATGAATAACGGGTTACAAAATGCTCTCTTGATTCACAATCCCAATGCTGGACGCGGAGGCGCGAAACGCCGCAAGTCGCTCGACGAAGCGCGCAGGATTTTTTCCGCTGTGGGAATTGAGGTTGAGCTGACCGAAACGAAAGGGCCGGGTGACGCCACAGAGATCGCGCAGCGAGCTACGATCGAACGCCGGGACTTGGTGCTCGCATGCGGAGGCGACGGCACGTTAAATGAAGTGGTCAACGGTCTTGCTGGACCGTCGAATGGCCATCGCGTTTCGCTGGCTCTGCTGCCGGCAGGCACCGCGAATATTTTCGCGAAGGAGTTGAGCCTGCCGTGGGACATTCCTGGGGCGGCTCGCAGATTGGTGCGCGGCAAGGTGGTCGAGATTGCGCTGGGTTTGGCCACGCCACTCGAAGAGCCGGGGAAGCGAAAATATTTTCTGAGCGTTGCGGGCGCTGGGCCGGACGGCAAGATTGTTTACTCCGTTGACCTGGATCTAAAGATGCGCCTGGGGACCTTGGCTTACTGGTGGCAAGGCGCGCGCGAAATTTTCCGCTACGACTATCCGCATTTTCGTGTGGTGATTGACGGGGAGTCCGCTGACTCGTCGCTGGTGATCGTGGGACGCACCAAACATTACGGCGGGCCATTCAAAATTACGACGCTGGCCGATTTGTACGAGGATAAATTTGAAGTGCTGACTTTGAGCACGCGAAGCGGACTCCGTTATCTAAGTTATTTACCGACTTTGTATCTGGGCAAATTGCGCGGAACAGACGGCGTGTTTTTCTCGAAGACTGATTCCGTGGTGTGCGAGCCGCTGGATGGGCATCCAGTGCATGCGCAGGTTGATGGCGAACCGCTGGGGCGGTTGCCGGTGGAATTCAAAATTGTGCCGGGGGCATTAAAATTGCTGGTCCCCGAAGTTGGCATGAATGGGCGGAGCACGGTCGCATCGGCTTAGGGTCGCGATGCGGGCAAGCGCTCGCTGACATTTTATGGATATAGGCACGCATGCTCTGGCTTCGCTTGCGCTGTCTCGCGCCATTTTCCCTCGTGCGCCCAAGTTACTTTGGGCCTTCTCCATTCCGGCTGGCGTGATCGCTGACGTCGATGCATTCAGCGCGCTGATAAATCCATCTGCCTATCTCAGTTGGCATCGCACCTATACCCATTCGCTGTTGGCGTCGCTTATCATTGCGGGAATTTTCGGCGCGGCATATCGCGTGTGGGCATCGCAAGAATCGATTTCACGGTTGTCCGCGCGCACTGTTTTTCTCGCGGTGCTGTTGGTTCAGTGGCTGCATCTCGCGATGGACGCGGCGCAATGGCAGGGCGTGGAATTGTTGTGGCCCGCCGGCCACGCGCGAATTGTGGCGGATTGGCTGCCGACGATCGATCCCTGGATCGTGACCATCTTGGTGGCGGCCATTGTGTTGCCGGAATTTTTCCATCTGATCGGCTCCGAGATTGGTGCGAAGGATACGCGGCCACGGGGCTTCGTCGGCGCGATCGTGGGGTTACTCATGATGCTTGGTTACGTTGGCCTGCGAGCAGATTTGCATGCGACGGCCATCGCCCAAATGCAAAATCGGAGTTACGCGGGTGAATTGCCAAGGCAAGTCGCGGCCTTTTCCGAATTTGTGTCGCTGGTCACCTGGCACGGGGTGGCGGACACGGAAAGCGCTCTGCACGAGGTTACTGTGCACATTAATTCTTCGCGGCGTTCCTCGCTGGACCCAGGAATAAATTTGTTCAAACCGGAAGCGAATCCGCTGTTGCGAGAGGCAGAAGGCACGGAAGCGGCAAAACGGTTTTTGCGAGTGGCGCGATTTCCAAAAGCGACGGTTCAGAAAATGGACACAGGCTCGGAAGTGCAAATTCGCGACCTGCGCTATGCAGCTGCAGGGGAAGTGAAACGTGAGCCGATGGTGACCGTCGATTTCGATGCGTCAGGAAAGATAATTTCTGAGGAGATTGTGTGGGCCAGCCGCGAAACGCCTCGCTAGACTGGCTCAGTCGGTGCTTTTTTTTCTGCCGCGTCTCCGTAGGGGTGTTTGGCGCGCAAAATTAACTGGGAGAGTCCGTAGCTAATCGCGACAAGTACGACCACCGCAAGGGTCACGTTTAATTTGTGCTGCCGTAAAAGTGGGAGGGCGCCGTCGCCGTATCGCATCGCGAGGTAGCCTATGCCGAAATAGCGAAACAGCCGGGCGATGGCAATCGCGGAAGCAAAACTGGTCAGCGGCATTTCGAATACTCCGGCAGCGAAGACAAAAAACTTGAAGGGCGTAGGCGGCGGCAACAGCGCGGCCGCCAGCATTCCACCAAAGCCGTTTCTTTCAATCCAGTGGCGAACCGCACCACCGTGCCTCCCTGCTTTGCTATGAAAGAAAGCTTCGCCACCTTTGCGCGCGATGAAATACAGCAGAAGGCATCCCAGTGTGGAACCGGTAGCCGCCATTAACGCGTAAAGCGGCATGCGCGAGGGATGCTGCATGGATAATTCGATCAACAAAAGATCGTTGATGACCGGGAAAGTCAAAACGGAGGAATCCAGAAATGAGATAAGAAAAAGTCCGGGAGCGCCCAAAGTGCCGGCGAAAGCGACGATCTTTTGTTTCCAGGTGTGGAGCGCCATCACCAAGTACAGCACCTCGCGTAAGTCACACTAACACTGTTGACGACCATGTTTGGAATGACCGGTCTTAGGGTGTGGAGAAAAAATGCCGATAGATCGCTAAGGGAGATCGGCGCTTTGCTCAAAGCAGGGCCTCGATAGCCTGCACAATTACGTCATAAACGAAATGTAGTTCCTCGCGGGTGATGACATAGGGCGGGAGCACGTAGACTACGTTTCCGAGAGGCCGCAATAGCACGCCGCGGTCGATAAAAAATTGGTACAACCTGGTGCGCATGGTCGATAAATACCCGGCGTCGTCCGCGCGAAGCTCAATGGCTCCCATGGTTCCGATGTGGCGCACGTCGGCGACTTGCGATAGCTTGCGAAATTGTTCCAGGCGCTCGGTATTAACTGCAGAAATCATAGCAATGCGCTCGAACACCGGCTCATCGTCAAAAATCTGCAAGGTGGCGTTGGCCGCTGCGCATGCCAGAGCGTTTCCGGTATAAGAATGTCCGTGATAAAAAGTGTGCAAGCGGTCTTTGCTGCGAAACGGCTCCTCAACGCGATCGGTGCACAGTGTCGTGCCCATGGGTAAAAATCCGCCGGTGATCCCCTTCGAGAGGCACATTAAATCTGGAATTACGCCGGCGAGTTCGCAGGCAAACATTTTTCCGGTGCGGCCGAAACCGGTCAGCACTTCATCAGCGATCAGCAAAACATCGTAGCGAGTGCACAGCGCTCGCACTTTTTGCAGGAATTCCACGGGGTGAACAATCATGCCGCCGGCGCCTTGAAGCAACGGCTCGACGATAACGGCAGCAATGCGCTCGTGATTTTGCTCCAACAATGTTTCCAGTTGCTGCACGCATTCGACGTGACAGGTGGCGCGCGTGAGGCCGACCGGGCAACGGTAGCAGTACGCGGAATGCACGCGGTGCACCGCGTAACGCATGGACTGAAATGGCTTGTTGAACAGCGAATCGTCGCTGGCGGACATGGCGCCCGCTGTGTCTCCGTGATAGCCATGCGCGAGCGCGACGATCTCCGATTTTTGCGCACGGCCGCTGTTGCTGAAATGCTGGACGGCGATTTTCAATGCGACTTCCACGGCCGTCGAGCCATCATCGGAGAAAAACAGGTGCGTCATTTCGGGCGGCAAACGCTTGCTCAAGCGAGAGGCCAGTTCTTCCGCGGCGTCGTGTGTAAACCCCGCCATGATTACGTGTTCCATTTTGCGGCCCTGTTGCGCGATGGCTTCGGCGATGCGTGGATTGGCGTGGCCGTGCAGGTTTACCCACCAGGAGGAGACCGCATCGAGAATGCGGCGTCCGTCTTTGGTGTAGAGATAAATGCGTTCGGCACGCACCACGTGAAGTGGAGGCGCATCGGTCGCGGCGTTCGTAAAGGGATGCCAGATGCGCAGCGGCGAACTCATTTTTGCTTATTGGGAAAACGCGGCGCGGTCGAAATTATTCATGAACACTTGCATCAGCGAAGTGCGGTGCAAATTGGGCAAACGCGGAATTTCTCCAATGACGCGCACGTGGCCGAAGCGTTCGATGGTTTCGCGATTCTCGCGATTTTGATCACCAATCAAAACGACGCCGTGGACGGGAAGCTCCGCGGCATGCAGGGCCGCGAGGGTGAGTAAGGTGTGATTGATGGTACCCACGCCGCTGCGCGCGGCAAGAATTACCGGCAGCTTGAATTTTGCCATCATGTCCAGCATGAATTGTTTTGAGTTGATGGGTACGAGCACGCCGCCTGCGCCTTCGACTATCAGCCAATCGTTGACCAGGGTGGTCGGTAAATTAATACGCGCCAAATCGATTTCGACGCCTGCCCAGCGCGCGGCCAAGTCCGGCGAAACGGGCGGCACAAATTTGTAGACCTCTTCGAGGGTGCGATCGGTGCCCAAGCCGGCGAGGCGCATCACCGTGACGCGGTCGGAGCCTTCGAGCGTGCCGGTTTGTATGGGCTTCCAGTACACCGCATCGAGCGCGGCGCAGAGCAAGGCCGCGAGGGTGGTCTTGCCGACGCCGGTGTCGGTTCCAGTTATAAAAAAATGGTGCCTCACGCGAAGCCCGCCAATGCTAGAGGATGATGCGATTGCGCGCGCCACGTATATAGGGCTGAAGCGAGTCTTTCAAGTTCGCGGGCGCTGATTTTGTGCGTCACCGAAAAGCGCAGCCGCGCGGTGCCGGGCGGCACTGTGGGCGGGCGAATGGCCCTGACGGCAAAACCGGCCCGCTGCAAAAATTCGGCGGCAGCGATGGCAGCATCGTCGGGGCCAATCACGGCGGGGACAATTTGTGTGGTGGTGGCAAGCTTTTGCCAGTCTTCGCGCTGCAAATTGTTCGCGAAGTATTGCGATCTCAAAAGTAATTCGGCTCGCTCGGTGTCCATTCCTGCCGCGAGACGAAGCGCTGCGCGAATTTGTTCAGCCATGTAGGGAGGCATGGCGGTGCTGAAAATAAATGTGCGCGCGTGATTGATCAAATGCTCGCGGAGCGCAGTTGGTCCACAAACGAACGCGCCAGCGCTTGCCAAAGCTTTGCCGCAAGTATGCATGGCAGCGAGCACTCGCCCGTCGGCCAAGTGTTGGGCGGCGATTCCGCGGCCTTGGGGGCCGTGGACCGCGGTGGCGTGGGCTTCATCGACAATCACGCTGGCCCCATATTTTTCTGCAAGCGCGACGATGGCATCTATAGACGCCACATCGCCGTCCATACTGAAAACCGTTTCGGTGACAATGAGTTTGCGCCCTGGCTTCGACTGATTTTCTTTTAGCGAGGATTCCAGCGCGTTCAGGTCGCGATGAGGGTAAATTATTTTTTGTGCACCGGACAAGCGAATTCCATCGATGATGCTGGCGTGATTCAGAGCGTCGGAAAAAATCACATCGTGCTTATCTGCCAGCGATGTGAGCAAGCCGAGGTTGGCAGCGTAACCACTGCCAAAATACAAGGCGGATTCGCTGCCCGCAAACGCGGCAAACTCTTCCTCCAGTTCATTCCATATTGCGGCGTGGCCGGACAACAGGCGCGAGCCAGTGCCTCCGATCCGAGTGGAGTTGATCATGGCCTCGATTACGGTTTGTTTCAGCGCCGGATGGTCTGACAGTCCAAGATAATCATTGGAGCACAGATTCACTCCGGTGATTTCCACGAGTGTCCGGCGCTGACTGCGCGATTCAAGTTCACGCAGCCCCGCTTGCAATTCGGATAGCAAAAAGTCGTTAAATTCAGATGGCATGCGATTCGAGTGGTTTCAATCCCAAGGTTTGAAGCAGTTGTTCGTCCTCATCCGCTCCGGGGTTGGGAGTGGTCAGTAATTTTTCGCCGACAAAGATTGAATTCGCGCCCGCGAGAAAACATAGCGTAACCGCTTCGGCGGACAATTGTTTTCTTCCCGCCGCGAGTCGCACACGAGAAGCCGGCATCAATACGCGCGCGGTGGCTATGGCGCGGACCATTTCGAGCGGATCGAGCGCGGGTTTTTCGGCGAGCGGCGTGCCGGCCACGCGGACCAGCATGTTGATGGGCACACTTTCCGGATGCGACTCCAGGGTGGCGAGTTGATGCAATAAACCGATGCGATCTCTTTCGCTTTCGCCCATGCCCAAAATTCCGCCGCAGCAGACAGTGATGCCCGCTTTGCGCACAGCTGCCAGCGTTCGCAAGCGGTCGTCGTAGACGCGGGTGGTGATGATGGAGCCATAAAATTCCGGCGAGGTATCTAAATTGTGGTTGTAGGCGGAGAGGCCCGCTTCTTTAAGCCTCGCGGCCTGACTGTCCGTGAGCATGCCTAAAGTGCAGCAGACTTCCAAGCCCAGGGCGGAAACGCCGCGCACCATTTCGAGCACATTGTCGAAATCTTTGCCTTCGGGGGCTTGCCGCCACGCAGCTCCCATGCAGAAGCGGGTCACCCCGCGCCCAGCGGCTTCACGGGCGACCGAGATTACGTGTTGCGGTTCGAGCAATCCCTGGCGTTCCACGTCGGCATCGTAGTGCGCGCTTTGGGGGCAATACGCGCAGTCTTCCGGGCATCCGCCGGTTTTGATGGAAATTAATTGGCAGGTCTGCACGCGATCGGGAGCGTGAAATTTGCGATGGATGGTTTGGGCTCGAAAAATTAATTCAGGGAGTGCGGTGCGATAGATTGCGGCCACTTCTTCACGGCTCCAGTTGCTGCGGAGCGGTTTTGTTACGGCGTCATCGCTCCCGAAAGCTACAGTTGCGGCGGCTGCTGAAGATACGGATGGGTTTGTGCTCATAATCTCCGTCAAACGTTAGTTGTATGACTGGCCTGGACGTGTGGGCCGAATTTAGAAGGGCATGTTACCATCGCTAGACGGCAGCGTCTCGCGATTCCAGGCGGTTTGACCGTTATCGTTGCTAAATGTTATAAATCAACGCTTTGTTGCCAGCCCGCGCAAAGCCTTTTCGCTAATCCCTGGGAGGGGTTCCAGGGATGGTCAGGCTAAGAAAAACAGTACAGATGGCCCGTGCCGCGTTTAGCGCAGGGCCCGGTTTGAAATTGGCGGGGTGCGCCGCCGGTGCGGTTGTACGCATGCAGGAAAGTTTCCGCCGAATCGTAGTGCAGGGCCCAGGGGCCCTGAAATCATTGGTAATTCATGGAGGAATTGTTGATGCGCACCTGGTTCGATAATCTGTGTTCGCTCGCTCGCGAGCCGTTGAAAATAAGCGCCGGCATAGCGCTTCTCTCGATGTTCGCGTGCGTATCAGGGCGAGCGCAGGAAGTTCAGGAGGCTGGCGGCGAAGCCAACCTTAAGCTTCCGGATCTATCGCAGGTTTCCTTTCTGGGGATTGATGGGCACAAAATTCTCATGTTTGGGCTGATTTTCTGCGTGTTCGGGCTGATTTTTGGTTTGGCGATTTATAGCAAGCTCAAGAATCTGCCGGTGCATAAATCAATGCGGGATATTTCTGAGCTGATTTATGAGACCTGCAAAACGTATTTGATTACCCAGGGCAAATTCATTTTATTGCTCGAAATATTCATTGCCATCGTTATCGTTCTTTATTTTGGCGTGCTGCTGAAATTTGAAGCGATGCGGGTCGGAATTATTTTGCTTTTCAGCCTGGTGGGTATCGCGGGCAGTTACGGCGTGGCTTGGTTTGGAATCCGCGTGAATACGTTCGCGAATTCGCGAACTGCGTTTGCGAGCCTTCGTGCCAAGCCATATCCGATCTATCACACGCCGCTGCAGGCGGGCATGAGCATCGGCATGATGCTGATCAGCGTGGAGCTGCTGATCATGCTGTTTATTTTGCTGTTCATTCCGGGGGACTACGCGGGGCCGTGTTTTATCGGCTTCGCCATTGGCGAATCGCTGGGCGCTGCGGCGCTGCGTATCGCCGGCGGGATTTTTACCAAGATTGCGGACATTGGCTCCGACTTGATGAAGATCGTCTTCAAGATTAAAGAAGACGACGCGCGCAATCCGGGGGTTATTGCGGACTGCACCGGGGACAATGCCGGTGATTCGGTAGGGCCGAGCGCTGACGGGTTTGAGACGTATGGTGTAACGGGCGTGGCGCTGATCACTTTTATTTTGCTGGGAGTTTCGAGCCCCACGGTGCAAGTGCAATTGCTGGTGTGGATTTTCATCATGCGCATTGTGATGCTGATCGCCAGCGCGGCCGCGTATTTCATCAACGGCGCGATTGCCAAGGCCAGATTCGGCAACGTCAACGAGATGAATTATGAGGCTCCGCTTACTTCTCTGGTGTGGATTACTTCGGTGGTTTCGATTGGGTTTACCTACCTGGTTTCTTACTTGATCATTCCGTCGCTGGGACAGGACACCACGCAATGGTGGAAGCTGGCGACGATTATTTCGTGTGGCACCTTGGCTGGCGCGATTATTCCCGAGCTGGTCAAAGTGTTTACGTCGACGGAGTCACGGCACGTGCGAGAAGTGGTCAGCTCAGCGCAGGAAGGCGGCGCGTCGCTGGGCATTCTTTCGGGATTTGTGGCGGGGAATTTTTCGGCGTACTACATTGGGCTGGCGATGGTGGTGCTCATGTCGCTGGGTTATTTGATCAGCGAAATGGGACTTGCGACATTTATGATCGCCGCGCCAGTGTTTGCTTTTGGATTGGTGGCCTTCGGGTTTTTGGGCATGGGGCCAGTGACGATCGCGGTGGATTCTTACGGGCCGGTTACGGACAACGCGCAATCGGTTTATGAATTGTCCTTGATCGAGCAAATTCCGGGAATTGAGCAGGAACTGAAACGCGATTACAACATCGACGTGAATTTTGAACGCGCCAAGGAAATGCTGGAAGCCAACGATGGCGCGGGCAACACGTTTAAAGCTACCGCCAAGCCGGTGCTGATCGGCACCGCGGTAGTGGGCGCCACGACCATGATTTTTTCGATCATCATGGCGCTCACTCATGGGTTGACCATGAACGTCAACAAGCTTTCGCTTTTGCACGCGCCGTTCGTGCTTGGGCTGATTACCGGCGGCGCGATGATTTATTGGTTTACGGGGGCATCCACGCAGGCGGTTACAACCGGGGCGTATCGCGCGGTTGAGTTTATCAAGGCGAATATTCATCTGGAAGAAGCTAAGGCCGCGAGTATTGCTGACAGTAAAAAAGTTGTGGAGATTTGTACCAAATACGCACAGCGAGGCATGTTGAATATTTTTATCGCGGTGTTTTTCGCGACGTTGTCGTTCGCTTTCGTGGAGCCATTCTTTTTCATCGGGTATCTCTTCAGCATCGCGATTTTCGGCTTGTATCAAGCCATCTTCATGGCGAATGCCGGCGGGGCTTGGGATAACGCCAAGAAAATCGTGGAGGTGGAGCTCAAGCAAAAGGGCACGCCGTTGCACGACGCTACCGTCGTTGGCGATACGGTGGGCGATCCTTTCAAGGACACTTCTTCGGTGGCGTTAAATCCGGTGATCAAATTCACGACACTGTTTGGTTTGCTGGCGGTGGAGCTGGCCGTGCAGCTTACAGCTACGCAGGGATCAAACGTCACGCACGCGCTGGCTGCGGCGTTCTTCGCGGTTTCGTTCTTCTTCGTGTACCGCTCGTTCTACGGGATGCGCATCCGGCAGGAAGCGCACTAAACCGGCGACTTTTTTTTGGATTGAAGAAACAAAAGCCATTCGATTTTCGAATGGCTTTTTGTTTTGTCGGAGCAAGTGTCAGCGCCGACGTTTTAAATAACATTCTTTATTAAGAATCGTAGCCGGGACCGGCGGGGGAGCCGCCTGCTTTCCAGAGTTTTTCCCAGTTCCAGATTCCGTCGGATGCCTTATAGGGGAGGGGGAAGCCGAGCTGGTGGGCGAGCATGCAGACTTGACCGCGATGGTGAGCTTCGTGGGCAAGCATGTAGCACAGCATTTCGGGGCCAACCGGCCAAGACGGAGCCCAGCCGTCTCTGCAGAATTTGGTGATGCGGCCATTGTGATCGCCGAGCGCATCCGCCAGCATTTCGATGCAGCGAGCAGCGCTTTCGGCTAGTGCTGCCCGAGCTTGCTGCGGGGTGCAGCGGGCGCGGTGGAGCTGCTTCGGAACCTTGAGGTGCGGTGCAGTGAGCCGGATCCACTTGGCGCGAACATTGTGCATGTGAGTGAAGATGGCAACGATGGGGCGGGTCTTGCCAGGGGGTTTGGCGCGCCACGCCGCGGGATCGAGATGTTCGATGAGCAGCTCGTTCATGCGCTCGTTGGCTGCGAAGATCTGAACTGCCGATCGGCCGAGAGGCGTGTGAGTCTTAGGTAGACGGGTAGTCACGGCGCGCTGCTCCTTTGACTGATAATATTCCACGGCTTCGGCAAATTCGGAAGTAATCCGCTTCGTCTGTTACGGGAACCCGGCCTGAAAGTACTTCTTAACTTTATTGGCGCGGCTGAGCGGCGTGATGCGTCTGAGCGGAGTTGCCTTGTTGGGGTGTTGCCCTGGATATAAGATGACGCAGAACAGTCAGGAGCAATCATGGCCCATCAAGCCCCACTGAAATATGTTTTCTACATTGCTGGCACCCCGGAGAAGGTGTGGGAAGGCTTTGTGTCGCGGGAGTCGAACCGCGTCATCTTCTCGGGCGCTGAGCTTGAATCGGACTTTAAACCTGGTGGCTCGCTCGCATGGGTAGGCCCGGGACCGGATGGCAAGCCCATGGCGTATGTTCAAGGGAAGGTCCTGCGGTTTGAGCCGCCGAAAATCTTTCAATACACCTTCGCAATGGGCCAAAATGATAAGCCGTCACGCGTAACTATCGAATTGGTGCCCGAGACTGAAGCCACAAAAGTGACGGTAACGCACGACGAATGGGCCGAGGATGACACCACTTACGCTGCCTGCGCCGATGGATGGCCACGTATTCTTTCCCGCCTGAAGACACTGCTGGAGACGGGGAAAACATTCAAACCGCATTGAACGAGGTGGAACGTCACCAAGGCTTATCTGTTCAGTTCTATTCGCGCATATCGCCGAGTGGATCGGCCGCCGCGATCGGCCGCCGTGTCTGCAAATGCTGGAAGCTACTCCTGGTACGCGGGAATTTGAGAGGTTTGTTTCAGCTTGCGCCGTCGTGGCATTTTGTTCGATTGCTTCGTAGCTGGCTGCCAATGGTTTTAGTTTCGGGACCAAACTTGAAACTTGCCGGATTGTTCCCACCAAAGTTTGCAACGGGAGACATGTAATTCGAGACTTTCTTGTTTACCCCCGCTGGGAGATCCGCAAGCATCTTCATGAGTAATATTGCTGAGACCGTGCAAAGAATAATACTGCGCGTCGCGGTCTGGATCAAACAGATGAGCCGCCAGGGTTGACACGGCGCGTGGGTCTTTTAATTTCTCACCTAATGCGATCAGTACGTTGTGGCGTGTGAACTCACTCGGAGCGCTTTGGAGAATGCCGATCAGACCGGGCACTGCACCGGGATCGGTAACGGATTCCAATTGCAAAGCGATGGCCCGTTCGGGATCTTGGTCGTCGCCCTTGGCAAGCAATCGCTGCACTCTGGGCAGCACGGAAATATCTTCGGTGCGTAGCGTTGCGTAGACGGCCCACTTTGATTCAACGACGCTGCCTTTTTCGATCACGGCGTGGAGGGCAGCGCGCGACGACGGCAATTTTAATCCACCGAGTCTCTGGATACTGTCGATGCGTGCTCCGGAGTCGGGATCATGAAGGCCAGCCATGAAATCGGCTTCCATTTGTGCCAGCCAATCAGTGGTTTTAAGTTTACGGCCGAGGAGCGGTGATATGGTCAGAGCTCCAGTACAGTCATCGACCAGCTGCAGTCTTCCAGATACTTCGTGGGCAAAAATAAGCCAGTACGTACGTGGGGGAAAATTGATGCAATTGTGCCCGTCGGTCACGAACTTGTTATATGTGAACTGCGGCGTTTCTTGTGCCGGCCCCGTGCCCCTATACCAACGGTCAACCGCAATGGTCGCGGTAAAAACAGTGCTGGGATCCGCGCCTGACACCGTGGGAAGGACAAGTAGCACGTGTCCGCGGAGAATGAGTGGAGCTTTCTCTGCCAATTCGTGGATGTCGACCATGTACGGCGGCAAAGTCAAACGAGCCATGTAAGGAGGAGTGAAGAATACAGTGCAACTCAGCAACAAGAGGGCCATGGAAACCCGGCGAGTAGTATGCTGCCTCGACACGGCTAAGGACTCCTTGCGGATCTAACTAACCTTACTTATAGATCAGTCTTAGAAATAGCCCAATCAAATGCTTGGAATATAATACGTGCGGCAGTTGGCCGTCGGGAATTCGCGATGAATAGCCTCGGCAAAATCCGTTGGGTGAGGGTGTTGGTAGGCGGATTTTTGGCAGAAGTGTCTGTGATTGCGATCGTCATTCCGGTTTCTTTGTTGTTTGGTCAGCGGACCCTGGCTTACACCGCGGTAACAGCATCTCTGGTGAGCTGTTTTTTGTTTGCGATCTGGGTAGGGCGAGGAGTGAGCTCCCGCGTGGTGTTACACGGAGCCCTGGTTGGGGTGGTCGCCACGCTGCTGTACGTCGGTTTGACTCGTGGGCAGCCTGAACGTCCCGCCTATCTGGTCGCGCATGTTTTGAAGATCCTGGGCGCCACGGCGGGCGGTTTTGTCGCGGAGCGACGACGGAACGCGATGAGTACCGCGACGGCAGATGTCCCTTAGGACTGCTTAAAATTCAACATTATGGACGACCGGCATTGGATGACGCTCAGAAGCACTCGCGGTTTAGTTGGGCGATGTTTCCACGGTACAAGACCCACCCTCCAAAAATCTGAGGGTGGGGCACCCTGCAGATAAAGCCGTAACGGGTGAAACTGTTTTCTGTTTTGATCAGGTTTTGATCAGGCCGGGGAAGCGGTGGGCGCTGTTGTCGAAGCCGGGGAAGACGGTGGCCAGGTCTTTTACGCCGATGTGTTTGGTCAGGGTTTCGCCGAGGACGTAGCGGAAATCGGTAGTGAGGGCCAGGTCGCGGCCGTCGTTGAGTTGATGATCGTCGAGGCCAGGCCATTTGCCGTAGACTTTTCCGCCTTTTATTTCGCCGCCCATTACGAACATGCAGTTGGCGTGGCCGTGGTCGGTGCCGCGATTGCCGTTTTCTTTGGCGGTGCGGCCGAACTCGCTCATAGTGACGACCACGATGTCTTGCATGCGATTGCCCATGTCCTGATGAAAGGCCGCCAGGGATTGGCCAAGGTCTTTCAGTAAATTGGAGAGTTGGCCCTGCACGCCACCTTCGTTGACGTGATTGTCCCAGCCGCCGCAATCGACGAACAAAACTTCCACGCCCACCTTGGCTTTTAGAAGCTGGCCGATTTGCTGCATGTTTTGGCCCAGACGGCTGGTGGGATATTGCGCGCCATTTTCGGGCGGCAGTTTGCTGGTGTCGATTTTGCTGAGCATGTCGATGGCTTCGAAAGTTTCGGTGCCGGTGCCGTGCAGCGCGTGGTCCACGCTTTGCGAATACATGGCTTCGAAGCCGCCCTGAACGACATTGTTCATGGCTACCGATTGCGGCATCACTCTGAAAGTTTTTAGATCGGGCAGGGCGATGGCGCCGGCACTGCCTCGCAACATGCGCGGAAGATTCGGGCCCATGGCCACAGCGCGAAATGGCGAAGCATTTTCTTCGGGGATGGTTTGCAGCACGCGATCGAGCCAGCCGTCATCGGTGGCTTTTACACCGGGTGTGCCGGATTCCATGAAATCCTGCGCGTCGAAATGCGAGCGAGTGGGATCGGGCGAACCGGCTGCGTGCACGATGGCCAATTGATTTTTGTGAAAGAGCGGCTCGAGCGGAGCGAGGCTGGGGTGCAAACCGAAGTAGCCGTCCAGATCGATGGCCGCTTCTCCGACTACGCCGCGACGCGGCTGAGGAATCGCAATGGTGGGACGCATGCGGTAGTAGTTGGGCTCGGCGAAAGGCACCACGATATTCAATCCGTCGGCGGCGCCTCGTTGAAACAGCACTACGAGCTGTTTCTTGTTGGGCATCGGTGTGGCGGCTACCGCACGCTGCAGAAATGCGGGCATGGCGCTCAGGCCCACCATGGCCACGCCACCTTGCTTCAAGAAATATCGACGGGAAAATCTCATGTGCGACTCCTTCTACTACGACAGCAGCTCAACTTCAACTCAGCAACCCAACGTTGGTTAAAAATTAAAACTGGAGGCTAGCGCCTCTGAAATTCGGGAGCGCCCAGCACCAGGCCAGTCACTACTCCAAGGTCCACTTTTTTTACGGGATCATCGAGCTTGGCCTGCAAAACCTGTGGACTGTCGAGCTGCTTTTGCAGCGTTTCTAACGTGGTGGGGCTCGCTTGTCCACCCAGGAAAATTTGCACCGCGCGGTCCAGCGCGACCTTTGGCTCGGTGGCATCGACGCCCAACAACGGGGTGACATCGGAACGAGAGCCGCGAATTTTATTACCCGCCAAGGTCAAAGAAAAATTCAGGCGATTCAGGAGCGCACCCGTATTCACCCACGCTTCCGCGGTATCCGCGTATCCGGTGGGAGGCTGGCATTGATAGAGTGGCTCGCCGATGCGCCCGACCCATTGCACCAAGGGCATAGCGGTGTCTGCATCGGTGCCCAGCGCGCGAACGGCGGATACCACAAGTTCGAACGGCGTTTTGATTTTTGCGCGGTACGCTTCGCGAGACCAAAACTCCGGCGAATAAATCATGGTGTGCATTACCGCGCGAATATCGCCGTCGCTGGATTCAAATGTTTTGGCCATGCGCGCGACAAGCTGAGGCGGCGGAGTGTCGGAGACGAAGCGGCGCGCCAATTTTGTGGAGATGAACTTGGCGGTACTGGGATGCTTGGCCAGCAACTCGATGGCTTGCTCACCGTCCTTCATTCCACCGGCGTGAATTTTTTTATTTAGGATAATCTTCTGATCGGGATCGTGGAGCTTATCGTCAAATTTAAATTGCGGATTCAAGCGGGGCTTGTCGATGGTCCAGCCGGTGAAGCAGCGCGCCAGTTCGGTTACATCTTTTTGGGTATAGCCGCCTTCCACACCCAAAGTGTGAAGCTCCATTAATTCGCGGCCGTAATTTTCATTGAGGCCGCGGGTATTTTTCTTGGCCTGCTGGCCCTGGGGGGCGGGAGGCCGCTGCCCAAAGCGGCCGCGATTTTGGCGCATAGCGCGCAATGCCGCCTGGCGCTGCGCGGCATTGGGGTCGGCGCTTAAAAAATTATCAAGATAAAAAAGCATCGCGGGACTTTCGGCCGTGGCGGTGACCAAATCTTTGAATTTGCCCAAGGTATGCGGCTGGATTACATCGCGCTCGTAAGAAGTCAGATACCACTTGTCTTCGCCCTTGGCGGCGTACACGTTGAAATGGTTGAACCAGAAATCATCCATGACCTGCTGCAATTGGCGCTCGCTGTAGATGGCGCGCGTCACTTTGGCCATGGCCAATTCTTCGATTACGCGCTGCGGCTTTTTGCTGTCGTCGGCAATTACGCGAGGAACGGCATTGGGATCCGGGCCGCTCAATACATTTCGTTTTCCGGCACCGGGCAAAGTCAGGTTGCCGGCGAGCTCAGGGTTAGTGGGCGAGGGTTTGGTCTTCATGGAGACCGGAACGCTGGCCTGGTCTGCGACGTTTACTTGCGCGGAATTATTTGGCGCGGACTGACCGACGGCCGCGGAGCTTGATGGCGGTGCAGCGGCCGGCGCGCTAGCATCAGCGTTGGCCGATTGTTGATTGGGATTTGTGGCGGCATCTGCGCGCTTGGCAGCTTGAACGGCGGCTTGTTTCGGTTGCGGATATTCTTCGATGAGCTGCGCGGCGGACATCGAGAGCGTGGGAAGATTTTCGAGACGCGCATTCACGGCTCTATCGTCGATGGAATTTGGGGCGAGTTGTTGGTCGATCCACTTGGCCAATCCCATTTGGCGAACGCGCTCGAGATCGCCGGGGCGCGGTCCGTACGCCAGGCGATTCATAGCGTGAAGGATGGCTTCATCGACGGTGAGTTCCGTGATTGGCAAACCTTTTAGGGCGGGATCCTGTTTTGGTTTTTTGTTTTTGGCGGCCGCGGGAATGGCGGCAATGGCGGGAAGATCAACGCCTAAAGACAAGACGCAGGCGATCGACAAAAATGCCGCGAGCAAGGCCTTGGGCCGCAGAGAGACTGTAGCCACTTGAGTGCGGCTGCGCTCCTTCGATAGCACCAGGTTTGCGAGGCTGGGCTTCATCCGTGCTCCATACAAGATTAACCCTATGGGCGCCGATAAGTTGCAGGCACGGATGGCCTTGTGTCGAATGCAGCTCGTGTAGAAACGTTGTACGAATTCCGTTGAATAACGATGTCTAGCAGAATCTGGCGGTGATGATTACTATTGATTAGGCGCGTCCAACTGTCGTCCCCACTTGTCAACCTTAGCTCCGCAGTTCGCGCACTTACACCCACCCCACAAAGACTGTCGCAGCGAAGCCGGCATTCGCACTTGGGGCAGGGCCGCTTTGCAGCTTGGGCATGAGACCGGGCTTAGATTAATTCCCCACTTATTTTTGGCAATGGTTCCATAAATTAGCAGAATCATTGCAATAACAAGTACAACGATTACCACAGTGAAAATAGGTCTCTCCGCGACGTACAGATGATGATTACAAAACGTCGAAATCGACGACGCGATTTGGGGCTTTGTTGCCGGCGGCGTCCACAGCCTGGAACACCAGGGAGTAGGCGCCGGGCGTCAAGTCCTTAACATTGACTTTCATGCCTACGGGCACTACCGGATTACCTTTTTGAATAAAGTTGTCGACAGCGATCACTCCGGTGAACATAACTTCTTTCTTGGTGGCGCGATCGACAATGCGATATCCCATACCGATCTTGGGCGGGGTGGCGGAGGTCAGTAGAGGCTCGTAAATTTCGGAATACAAGACCACGCTTTCGTCACGCTTGAAGCGGTTCGTGCCGGAAGGCAAAATCTGCAATCCCTGCACCACGAGAGGTGTGCGGTCTTCAAGTAAGGCGGAATCGAGGCTGGTGGGTATGTTTCCGAGTTTCAGAACGCTATTGGTCAGCGCCACGCCGCCGAGGCTGAAGTGTTTGCCATCGTAAGAATCAATTTGCAGCGGCGTTTCAAATTTTCCGAAAGCGTCGCTACCCCCGCTCAGCACGACGGTTAATTTGTAGGTTCCGGGAGAAGCGTCAAACTGGTTCTCATAGCGATACGGACTCTGGGTAAATTGCTTCCACTCATCCTTATCGAGATCGAGATTGACGGTGTCGCTGAAGCGCGCGCCTACGGATCCGTCGGCGCGATAGGCGATGCCGAGGACGTTCAGGTTGGCTTTGAATTTTCCTTTGTCTTTGTTGAAATGCACGGCGTCGGCGGGAATTTCCATGGCCAGATTCACACGCGCGACATTTGCCGAAGTGTAAAAGTACGGGGCCTGCATGCCGCCGTGTATCGATCCGACCTGCGCTCCAGCGGCGCGCGACTCGAGTTGTTTTTCTACGGGTTTTCCTTCCAGGGTGTTGACGATCTTCACATTGCAATATCCACTGCGCGAGCGAACATTGGTTCCCCCGCGGTTTAACTTCACTTTAAGGGTGTGGCATGAGCCTTCCGGCGTGTCGTTGGGCACATAGCCCAGGATATAAAACTCACTTTGCTCTCGCCCGATGCGTTGCAAACCACCGAGAAGATCATTGGTGTTGAAAATGGTGAATCCACCGGTGCCCTCCGCCAGGGCCGCCAGGATTTGCTGATTGGTGGACGCTGACGGCGGAAATGCCGGAACGATGGTGCGCGGCTGGGTGTACGGCGAATTGAAATTGTAGGGATTGGCGGCTGCGGGCGCAGTTCCTCCTCCACTAGCTGCGCGTCCTGTGCCGGTGCCGGTGCCCGTGGTTCCACCAGTGGTTCCCTTCCCGCCTGTTCCTCCGGTGCTGCCTGTCCCGCCAGTGCTACCACGTCCGCCTGCGCCGCCCGTTCCGCCAGTGCCACCGGTGCCGCCAGTACCGCCAGTCCGCTGCGGATCGGGTTCAGCAGAATTGGAAAAAGACGCGAGGATCAATCGCGGCTTGCCAGGATTTGAATTTTCGTTGGCGTTGTTCTTTGCAACTGTGCTGGCGGGATTACCGGTATTGAGTTGAGCGCTGCCTCCAGGAATTGGGGCAACCAAACCTCGCGCGTCCAAAGCATAGATGGCCACGTTGGATTTGTTACAGGCATCAATCGTGGCAGTTAGTTCCGATTGATTTTCCGGATTCAGCGCGAAGCCTCCGGAAAATAATATAAGCATTTTTCTGCCCGGCACGGTTCGCAGGTTCTTAGCCAAACTGCGCACGGCGAGCAAGACGCTACGCGCGCCAAAATCGGCCTCTGCATTGCTCAGTGAAGAAAGCCCCGCGGAAGCGACCGTTATGGGCTGCGAGTCCGGAACATTGGCATTGGGATTTACGGACGAAGATTTCACGCCAGCCACCGCGGATTTCAACAGTTCCGCGTTGGCCGTAAAATTTTGCACGATGCGCAGCGCGCCTCCAAAATCCACTACCGCCATCAAATGCTCGGTATCTGTATTGGCGGCGATGAATTGATTCGCGGCGTTGCGTGCTTGAATCTGGTCGGGCGCCTGCATCGTGGAGTTATCGAAAAAAAGAATCAGGTAGCGCTTTTGTCCGCTGGCCTGGATCGCGGGGTCGGAACCGGTGGAAAAGGTGGAGACGGTCTGCTCTTTATTGTCTTCGTAAACTTTGAAATCGCTTTGCTTCAAGTCGCGAACGTATTGACCTTTCTTGTCGGTCACCACGGTATCGACGAGGACCAAGCGAGATTCTTTTTTGATGACCACGTTGCTCTGGGGCACGGTGGAATCCTGTTGCGGCGCAGCGGACGCGGCATCTTTAGGAGCGTCTTGAGGCGCATCTTTGGGTGCGTCTTTAGGTACCTCGACGGTGGGCGGCGCCGGCACCGGAGCGGGAGATTTATCCGATTGCGCGCTGAATCGGCCTTGCGAGAGCAGCAGCGCTGTTGGCAATAAAAGCATCCACTTCAGACGCTTGCCGCTTGTAATTGTGTTCATGTCCATAGCCTCCTGACTGCCCGATCAGTTGGGAATCACTACCGCGCCATTGCGTGCGGCCATTTGCGATCCTTCACCGTCACGAACCACTAATCGCACCATGTAGGTGCCCGGTTTCACGTCGTAGCTGGATTTCAAGGTGAGGCCCGAGCGGCTCAAACGGTTGTAAGTGGTGTCTAACAATTTCATCTCTACAGTTTTCTCGCCGCCGGTGACGAAATTTCCGTTGTCATCGAAAATCGCAGTGGCAATAGTGAGGATGTCGGCGTTGCGGCCTTCGGCTTTGCGAAAGTGAATACCTTTTACATCGAAGTGCGTTAACACCGAGAGGCGCGCGGAGGTGGCGTCTTTTTTGAAAAACTGAGTTTGCAAATCTACGGGCACGTCGTTCAACTCTTCTTGCGAAAAAATGGCTTCGCGGATCTCCTGTTTAGCCGCTTCCACGGGATTGGGGATGGTTTTGGGTGCGTAATATCCTTTGCGCGCTTGAATGGCATATTTCTGTTTGCTGGTGAGCGAAACCTTCAGCCCGTGAAAGCGCCCATCGACTTTTAAATTTTGCGGGTTAAATCCCAACAAATAGGAAAGAGGCGGTGCTGCAACAGCCAGACGGAGTCCTTCGTCCAGATCGTTGCGATTATGAAAAAAAGTGCCGCCGGTGCCGTAAGCCAATTGCTGGAGGACCTCATCCTGAGCCATTTGGGCAGCTATCCGGTAAGAAGATTTGAAACCAGCGGTGCGTGGCGAATCTTGCGGAGGATCGGCGATGTCGCCGAGGAGATCGGCGGTGTAGAGCCCGCGAGCGTCGATAGTATTTATCACGATGCCTGCATGGGTGGCGCGGTCTATGAGGCCAGAAGTCTCCGACCACAATGTGCTGGGAATAAATCCCGGGGACACGAAAACCATGACGCGTTGACCTGGCATCCCCGATAGCTGCCGGATGGCCTCTTCAATATGTCGGTAGGCATATTCGGTTTCCTGATCGCCCTGGATTACTACTCGCATCGCGGTGGCCTGCGCCATTGCGGTGGCCGACGCGATTTGGGTTTCGTCGCCATTGAAGGCGCATTGCACGGCATCTTCCGCGGCTAGGGAGAGCGCTTGAGAGTCACTCTTATTCTGGATGAGGTCTGCCTGGTAATAGCTGATGTCCGGACAATCGTGGAAACCGGCGCCTCCGGTGGTGGGATGCGGTATTAGGGAATATAAAGATTTAGCCAGGAGATCATGGTCGGCAGTGAAATTCTGGTGGAATTGTCCCGAGGCGCTAAACATGCCCACGCGATCGGAAGGGGCGAGGGCTCCGAATAATCTGGTTGCGGCATCGCGCACTACAGCGGTGTCCTGAATGGACATGTGCACGTCATCGAACAGTACGCTCACAAAGCGCTGCGGTAATTTCTTAGCAGCGGCCGCTGTCTCCTCCGGAGTTGCGCTAGCTTCTTCGTTGCCGGCGAGCGTTGCGGCCGGCTTGAGGGACTGAGACTCGGGAGTTTCAGTGCTGAAATATGTGATCGCCTGGGGCTTGCGATTATCGAAGAGCTGAAAATCGTCCCTGCGCAGGTTAGTTACGACCTTGCCTTTATCGTCGCGCACGACTACGCGGACCAGCACTAGATTTACGCGGACTTTGAAGGTGGCCGGGCCATCTTTGCTGACCAGTTCAGAATTTGCGGAGGACTCTTGGGCATCGGTGGTTTTTGAGGCGTCTGGCTTAGCGCTTTCCTGTTGAGCAGGGGACGCAGGGGCATTGGTGGATGGAGCGGCGGCGGACGCAGGATCGGGTCCCGAGGGATTTTGCGCGTTGAGCACAAGGCAAAAGCCAAATAAAGCTGGCATTACCAGGAAACGGAAGACGCGCGGCGCGAAAGGAAATTGCGGCATCTTGGGGCAACTCCTGCCCATCGTAAAAAAGCAAGCCCGCAGGAACTGGGTGGTAAACGCGTCCACGGGGAGTAACTAGATTTAACTGTTGGCTTGACTATACGCCCCGGCGAATTTTGCTGTCAACGCTGCTAAACAGCAGCATCAGGATTTCCATTGCGCTGGCGCAAGGCCGCACGGTGGGTACGACCAGCCAAGTTCAATCGTGCGGTGGATGGATGACGCTGTTCGGGCGGGGCATAATTTGCGGCGATTTCAGGAGCAGCGATTACGATCTTTGAGCTCGCTGAAATTGTGTGCAATTTTCTTCGTCACTGTGGCCTTTCGCGCCCCAAGCCCGCAAGTTCACACAAGCCTTTTTGGGCGCGTACGGTTTCTTCAATAGAGTAGTCCTTCCCTTTTTGATCGTCGCTCATAATTGTCGGCGGCGGCGCGAAATATGCTCTCGCGACGCCGGGTAAGCGACAAGGCTGAATTACGTTCGGACTTTAGGCCATACGAATGCGCGCAGCGGCAGCAACGTGCGGTAAGTATCCGGTCGCGGCAACATGTCTCTCAGAACAAACCTCCTGGGCGTTCAATGCCAGGGTGGTGAATTCATCGTCCACCGAAAAGACGGCGTCCACACCATGAGATAAAGCCTTCTTTTCTATTTCAACGCCAGGAGTCTTGGTCATCAAAAAAAGAGCGAGATGCGGGATCGATTTCTTAAATTCATGGGCGATTTTGAAGTCCCGGATGTTTTCGGCCACGAGTATGGTCACATCGGGGAACAATTTGTCAGCTTTTTGGATCGCTCCGATACCCGAGGCGGCCTTACCACAAACCTGAAAATTGCCTTGCTTATTGAAAAAGTTGCTGAGTTTCTCAGTGAACGCTGGATCGTCACAAACTAGAAACACGCGGATCATGACGCCTCCTTGCGAATCGGCTGAGGGGTAGAACTCTAGCGATTTGGCCGGACCGGACCCAGTACTAGGCCCACTCGATTGGCTGTGCAGCTGATGTGGTGCTATTGCCTCACCTGGGAGGACGCTAGTAGGGGAAGCTTGGGTGTGACCTTAGGTGTGGCCCCGAGCGCGTACAATCCCGTAGAGTACGTACGGAAGAATACTTTTTGTATTATACTAGTACGTACCTACATGGTTATAGGGTGAGCTGAGTCGGGAAAAGGCAAGCGTCGCCTAGAATCACCGGAAGTTCAGCCCTCGAAAAACGTGCCGGGAGGGATGGATCCGCTGTTGCCGGCACTGTTTGAATCACCGGTAATGGGTGTTGCGCTACTGGATTCGCAGCTTCGCTTTCGCGCGATCAACCAAGCGTTGGCTGCGATGAACGGGGTTCCCGTTTCAAGCCACATCGGGAAGAAACTGCGGTATGTCCTTGGCAATTCTACAGCCGAAATCGAAGGCCTGATGCGACAAGTTCTTGAGACTGGTGAGCCGATCTTTAACCGGGTTTTCACGGCAAAATTGCCGGGCAGGCAAGAAGTTGGACACTGGGTGGAGACTTATCTTCCGATTCGAGACCTTGAAAATCGTGTCACGCAGGTAGCTGCGTTTGTAGTGGAACTGACCGGAGCAAGAAATTTACAAATTTCTCTGAATCGCCTTATAGGTGACTTACTGCACGTGAGCGCGGGCTTAAAAACCGAATTACAATTCTTCGCCACAACGGGGCACACCTCGAATAAAACCGGCGGATTGCTTCCGCAAGCGGTTGAGCTAATTGATGAGGGTATCCAGTATGCAAGAAACATCACCAACGGCTCACATCGGGTTTTGTTCGCCGATGCGCCAAGACTACAAGTTGACGGCGATAGGGCTAACGGAATCGCGGCGGGACAGGCTGCGTCCACCAGCATGTTGGTTGTCGAATGGACATATTGCTTCAGGTCCTCCCCTAACTTTCCTGAGAAAGCAGGGCGATCAAGATAGAGACCGGGACCTCCATGCCCGACCCAATTGATGTTCTTGCGTCCGGGTACGCCCTTATTCTGAAGAGCAATCTGCCGCAGCGCATCGAGCGATTTTGAAAAACGGTCGTTCATCTTCCAGGGCAGCTCGGCTGGCAGATGGCTCAGAGCGTCCAAGAGGTCCGTTCTACTCTGTGTAAATCCTTGAATCACCTCCAGCGACGTGTTGCCAACGACGATCAGCTCTGTCGAAGTGGCCAATTTCTCTGGCTGCGCCTTTAGAAACTGCCGAACTTCATACCGTATATACGCAAAGTCCTCAAAGCTCGAGTTCAGCAGATCCATCGCTAAAATGGTGACCGGGGCTGTTCCCGAAGCGTTGCTATCACCTGCGTTCGGGTCGGAGACATGGGCCTCGGGGCCTCGAAGGAAAAGACCCGCTGCGGTGTGTTGTCCTCCGTGATAGTAAAGTCATCCTCGCTCAGCCCGCTGACTACAGGACGCCCCTTCTTGTCCAAAACGGTGACATCAAGAAAGACCAGGGACGGGGTGATTTTAATTTTCGGCACATCGGCTGGGGTTTGTTGGCCTTGGGCTCTAAGTTCAGGGAAGGTTGCCAGTACAAAAGCCGCGGACAGAAACACTCTAAGGAACTTCATGGTGGGCCTCGAACGGAGCTTATTTCTAAGAGGCAAACAGAACGACGTCCGGAAAACACTCTGCTCGGAAGTTGGCTGCACTCATTGGACGTAAATCACGGGTGAACAGGTACGATAAGTAGAGTTCTGGAAGGTTTTGAAGTAACCGCTGTGAATTCGGGTTAACGGAAACTTCTGAAGATGTCACCCCTGTACAACTGATTTTCAAAAACCAAAAAATACTTCGGTAACCAGGCTCTGCCTAAATGAACGACTGAATTGACTGGGATTAAGTGCGCTCCCAAGATGGCTGCGCTTACTCCATTGTTGTCCCTCGATTGGACCGCGGACGGCAAAGGTTTTTTCATTTCCAGCAACCCCACTGGCCACCTTTCCACGCTGCTATATGTAGACTTGGCTGGCAACGCCCATCCACTCCTGCAGCTGAGAAACTTTCAAGCCAGCTGGGGGGTTCCATCGCACGATGGTAAGCATGTTGCGATTGCCGAGCCGACCATGGAGTGCAACGCCTGGATGGTGAAAAATTTTTGAGGGCGAGCTTGGCGCTTCCCGTGATTGTATGAATGCAGGGAAATGCGGAGGAGCATACGTGGTTCTCAAAGCGGTGGCCACGACGCCCTGCTTTTACTCGTGGCGGAGTGCGGCCATCGGATCGATGCGGCTAGCTCTTCGCGCGGGAATCCAGCAGGCTAGCGTGGTAACTCCGAGCAGAAGCGCGGGTACACCGATGAAAACGGGAAGATTGATTACGCCCCTGGTAATGGCGTGAAGCGAGATGACAAAGGCGAGTACCCAGCCAATCGCGGTGCCGTAGATAATTACACCCATATTCTCGCGAATAATTTGCAGGACGACCCGCTGGCTGGTGGCCCCGAACGCCAGCCGCAAGCCAATCTCTCTGGTTCGCCGGGCCACGGCGTACGAGACGACCGCGTAGATTCCGATGGCCGCGAGGCCAAGCAGGAGCGGCCCGAGCACCACGAACATGCGTGCGGGAATGCGGCGAAGATAGAGGTTGCGTTCGATGTGCTGGGAGAAGGTTCGCACGTCGTAAAGAGGGAGCATCGGATCGACGTCGCGTAAAGTAGCGCGCGCTTCGGAGGCGAGTGCGGTTTCGTGGCCGCCGCGCGTTCGCAGGTGAATCTCGCCTTCGCTCGCTGGAATATCTCGGTACGAAAAATACATCGCTGGCTGGGGAGGCTCGTCGAATGCGTTGTACACCGCATTGCGCGCCACGCCGACAATCACGAAGCTTTCCGTGCGCCTCTGTATGCGGCGGCCGATGGCATCGGCGCCATTGAGGTAGCGACGGACGAACTCCTCGTTGACGATGGCCTGTGCGGGCGCAGTCCTATCTGCCATCTCGGCAAAATCGTGTCCTGCAAGGAGAGGAATCTCCATCACTTTGAAATATCCCGGTGTAACCGTGTTGCTAATGGCTCTATCCTGCCCCGACTCCGTGCGCACGCGGCCTTGCACCGTGAAAGAACGCGCCGGAATTCCATGCAAATCCAGAGGAACATTGGTGGCGATAGCGGCTGCCTCAACGTCCGGCAGCGATCGCAGCCGCTCCAGCAGGCGCGTAGAAAATTCGCGCTCAGAAGCTTCGTTGGGATTTCGTCCGCTTAAGTCGTAGGCCGCCAGCAAAACGCCCTCGGGGCGGAATCTCGGATCCGTTTGACGCGCGGAGCGAAAGCTCTGCAAGAAGAGCGCTGCTGCGATCAGCACAACCATCGCCACTCCGACTTCCGCGCCCATCAGAACTTTGCGTGCACGGCTCCGGGGCGGCGTGTTGGAACTGGCGCGAAGGCCCTGTTGCGGATCCAGCCGGGCCAACTGAACGGCTGGCGCCGCGCTGAAAATCAAACCGCACGCAATACCGAGCGATATCGCGAAGGCGAGCGTCAGTCCATCCACCCTGGTCTGAAACTGAATCGGAAATGCGCCAATCATCGGCGCTATACGCAAGGCGGTGGTGCCCCAAACTGCGAGAGCTACGCCGAGGACTGCTCCAAGGAGAGCGAGCAACATATTTTCCGAGAGCACCAAGCTGATAATGCGCCAGCGTCCTGCGCCCAGGGCCACGCGCACGGCCATCTCATGTTGCCGGGTGCTTCCACGAGCGAGCATGAGGTTTGCGGTGTTGCCGCAGACCGCCAAAAGCAACAACAACATGACACCTTGCAAGATGGCCAGCCCACTGATCAGCATGCGCTGCGGACCGCGCGGGGTCTTCCAGAACGAAAGAATCTCGCCGCCAATTCCGGCGTTGGCCTCGGGATAATCGCGCGCAAGCTGAGCCATGGCGGTACTGAACTCGGCCTGTGCTTGCTCGCGTGTCGCGCCGGGCCTTAACATTCCGATCAACGAAAAGCCGCGACTGTTGCGGTCTTCGAGATCGCGCGTTCCACCGAGCAATGCAGGCGCCATGGTAGCCGGCACCCACAATTCGAACTTCAACGGGAGCATTGTTCCCTGGAATTCTCTGGGCGCTACGCCGATGAGGATAAGGTCGCGCTCGTTAACGCGCAATTTTTGTCCCACAGCCTCTGGCGCGCCGCGAAACCGCGTTTGCCAGTAATCATACGAAATCACAATCACCGGCTCAGTTCCGGGCCGCTCCGCCTCCTCCGGTCGAATAAATCGTCCGATGGCAGGCTTCAGACCGAGCGCGGAAAAAAAATTGCCTGAAACTAGTTGGCCGTGGGTCCGCTCCGTTCTGCCCTTCTCTCCCACGTTGAATGGCACCATCTCCGAGGCCACAAGGTCCCGCAGTGCCGGCAATTGCGTCTGCAAATCGCGATATTCGAGCCAGGAAGCGCCTGGATACCCGCCCGTATCCGTGTGAGGCTCGACCACCAGAAAATTCGATGCACCACCCACGGCGGGTAACGGTTCTAAGAGGATCAGCTGAATCCAAGAAAGGATGGTGGTATTCACGCCAATTCCGATGGCCAGCGAAAGGACGATCACAGTCGCCAATCCTGGCATGCGGAAAATGGTTCGAATTGCGTTTCGCAAGTCTGCCAGCAGATTTTCGATAATTGGCAGACCCCGCTCGGCTCGATAGTCTTGTTTCATGGCTTCGACGCCACCAAATTTGAACATGGCCCGGCGTCTCGCCTCGATGGGTGGTAAGCCGGCGCGAAGATTTTCTTGAGTTTGCAGAACGATGTGTTCGGCGATCTCTTCCCTCAACCGTTCTTCGTGCTCGTGTCGGGCCGCTGAGTTGAACAACCGATAGAGGAAACGCCTCAGAGATTTCATGACAAATCCTCCGTTTTCGCTTTGAAGAATCGCGCCATGATCGCCGCTGTTTGTTCCCAACCTTGTCTCTCGACCTGCAACTGCTTGCGTCCTTCGCGGGTCAGTCGATAGAAGCGGGCCCTGCGATTATTCTCTGAGGCGCCCCACTCGGATGCGATTGCGCCTTCGTTCTCTAGCTTTAAGAGCACCGGGTATAAGGTTCCTTGATTCACGGCCAGCAGATCTCCGCTGATCTGCTCGATGCGCCGCGCGATTCCATAACCATGCAAGGGGCCCAGGACATCGAGAGTCTTGAGGACCATTAAGGCCAAAGTGCCCTGCAGCACATCCGTTTTTTGCTTCATGACACCGCCGCGTTGGTTTCCAACAGGGAGATTGCCACACACCCTTTGGGAAAGCAATAGGAAGTCGTTGGAACATGAGGCGGTCTGCAGTCTCTAAAAACGGCTATGTTGTCCCACAGCTTTCAAATGTCCACTATGGTTTCGAAAAGCGGCAGCGTTTGGCATAAGGCTAAAATCTCCTTCTGCAACTCAGGCGTTAGTTCAAGGAATTCGAAGCCATACATTGAGCCGTTTTGGCGTCGAACGGTGGCTCTGACACGAGTTCGCATGACCGGGAACAACAGCACTTCTTCTCCCACTTCTAGATAGCCTGATGTGACTGCCGACATTCCTCCGACGCCAATTTCAAAGCTCATGGCGTGTATCGTGCCATTCTCACTTTATATGTTTAAATCAGCGAAGAATCGATGGCGAGTGTGCTTGCGCCGTTCGATTCCGCTGGGCACGGTAGTTTTGTCTTCGACTGGCTTGGATGCCATGTCGCGCGCCTGGGTGTTTCCACAAGCGCAAATCCGAAGAGGCTTATCGTCAGGTTTCGTATGCCTGTCACGGGCTGGCCTAGTCTGTGCCAAGATAAGGCTGCGGCTAAATGTTCCGAGTGGAAATATCGGATCGATAAGCGTGGTGAGGTTATTCAAGAATGGAGGCGGGGTTTCTGGGGTTGAAGGTGACGATGGGATTAAGGCTAAAGATACTGCGATGGTGGGCTGTTGCTATTTTTGCGGGCTTGACCTGGCACGGGCCGGCTCTCGCTCAGGATCAGGATCAGGGCCAAGAGCCTAGCACGCTTCGGGTAAGCGTGAACCTGGTGCTGCTGGACGCCACAATTAAGACCAAAGATGGGCGCATCATGGCCGATCTGAAGCAGGATGACTTCGAGGTGCGAGAAGATGGAGTGCCGCAAAAGCTGGAGATTTTTGGACGCGATGAGCTTCCTTTAGAAGTTGCATTGGTATTGGATTTGAGTGATTCGATTGGTCCATTTATGGGGCCTTTGCGGGAAGCCGCGACCACCGCTTTGGGGGCGCTGAAACCGGAGGATCAGGTGGCGCTGTTTACCTTTGCGACCGAGGCGGAATTGCGGGTGCCGTTCACCACCGATAAATCCAAGATTGCCGAGCAATTCGGTACCTTCAAAGTTGGCGGGGCGACAAATATCAATGATGGGATATTTGTCGCTGCAAAGTATCTCCTCGGCGCGCCGCCGAAGGGCCGCCGGGTGATTATTCTGATCAGCGATGATGTGGGTACGGATGCAGGCGGACAAGGGACCCGCGACATCGTTACGGAAGCCATCGCCTCGGATGCGGTCTTATATAATTTGAAAATACCGGGTTACAATCCGGCATCGACTCTTTTTTATGCCAGCATGGTTCCTGGGTTGGTGAACGTACGTAAGGTTATGGACCAAACCGGAGGAGAACTCTTCGACGTGAAAGATGTGGCCAATCTGGATGGCGAGTTCCGCGCACTGATCCAGCGGATCAAGACGCGCTACACCCTTGGGTATTACACGCAAGCCAATGGAGCGACGGGTAAACCTCACAAACTCGAAGTGCGGCTCAAATCATCGTTCGGGAAAAAGGGTCACGACTACGTAATCCTAGCCAAGAATGGTTACTACGTTCACTAATTGGGCTCCAAAGCTGCAGTTGCTATCTATAGCCAACGACTGAATTGGTGGACTTCTCAACTTGGGCTTTGAGCTCGACCGCGGCTCGGATTTCTCCCGAGACGACGTTCCTTCGGTAAATTTGGTCCAGATAGGTAACAAGTGCGACCAACTGGAAAAACCAAAGGTATTAAATGAGTACCACCATCAGTGTCGGATACCACGCGTAGGAACGGCGACACTAACCGGCATCGAGTCCCTCTCTCCGGAGAGGGCGGCTACAAAACCGATTCCCAAAATGGTCTTAGGCCCTCTCCCAGATCAGTGGATATTCAGGATTCGTAAATGCTCCGTTGTAGTTTTTCGTGCACCTTGTGAAGCTTTTCTGCTTGTATTTAATTGTAAAAGCAGGCCTTGCGGGAGACGAACTAGGAGTTGTCATTGCCGCTGCGCTGGTTCAGAATAACCCCATCCATTACCTGCAGGGCTGGTAATGGCGGCAGCATTGCTTTCTTACAGTGGGCGCTGTGAGATAGCACCGTCGTGGCTTGCTTGAGACGGATCGGAACGCTGCTCTTGGGGCTGGATTCGCGTATGACTAACAACCTGGAACGCCGGCAGTCTGCTCGAAGGCGATTTGAAAACCTCCTGTATGTTGAGGTAGAGCCGGGCAATGGCGGCATGGTTCTTAATTTGTCGGAACATGGTTTTGGTTTCCGCGCAGTCAAACGCGTGCGCCCAAAACAGGAAGTGAAATTCGCTTTTAATCTGGACGAAAAGCGGCGAGTCGAAGGGCGGGGCCGTCTGGAATGGTCTGATAAAGAAGGGCGCGTAGCGGGTGTGCAGTTCACCGACGTTTCCGATGAGTTTCGAGGCGAGATGAACGGATGGATGGCGAACGCCGTTGAGTATCCGATGCAAAGCACCGGACCTGGTCCTAGCAGTCCTGTGCCTCGCACTTTAGCACCGACGAATGGTGAGCATTCGGCCGCCTCGGAACCGTCTGCGTTCAACGATCATCCGCGAGCCGATAACAGCCATGACAGGGCTGGACAGGTCACATCGACAAAATCCGTGCGATCTATAGATTTGGCACTGTCCTCGGTTCCGTCTACTGTTGCTTTTCCGTTGGCGCCGGAGATGCCAGTGGAAGCTAATTCACCAGAAACTTCGAATAGACGCGAAACCGCCGGTGGAACGTGGGCTTCTCTGCCCCCAGCGGTTGGCGCGGATCGAAAACCGACTCCGCCTAGTTCACGGCTCGTAGCCCAGACGTTTCCAGATTTTTCGGCCGCCACCGCCTACAAGCTTGACGCCGTTGAACATCAGGAGATGGAAGATGCCGATCTTTCCGGGGACTTTGAATTGGCGGAGGAGACCAATGTGTCCGTGGGGCTGGACCGCCAGAGCGATGAAGTAGCCGAGCGGCTTCGCGAAGATCCGCTGGTCTCGCTGGAAGATCGCACTGCGCGTGCGCTGAACGAGCATGCCCAGGCGCTGTTGCAACACTTTCAGCATGAAGAGCAGCGCACCTTGGCGACATTTCGCGAGGCCGCGGCGAGGGTGTTGCGCGATTCGGAGCGCCAGTTGTTCCCTATTCGCGAAGCCGCACAGGCACAAATGAAGAGCCTGGAATCCGCGGTAGCCTCTGCTGGGGCCTCGGTAAAAGTGCTGGACCGGTATCCGTCGCTGCTGGAGCGAGCGCAAGGGCAGGCGCTAGATCGCTTTCAGACCCAGGTGCAAGAAATTCTCCACGCCCACGTCATGGAGCTGCGGCGGCGTTCCGAAACGGTATTGGAGCAACTCAACACGCAAGTCAACGGGCAGGCGGAGAGCGCGGGGTTGCTGCCTGGCAGGATTCGAACTTCGTCAGGAATTATTGTTACTGCAGTGCTGGTGATGCTGCTGATCGGGCTTTTTGTCTTTCGGCGTGAAGCAGCGGCAGGCTTCATCTGGTTGGGCCAGCAGATGGTTGAGCCGGCGCAGAGTTCAGAACCGGCTAAGACTGGGCCTGCCCCGGCAACGAAGGCGCCCGAGCAGGCGGGCAACCCGCCCGTTCAAGACGCGAAACCGTCGGTGACGGAAACCAATCCACCTGTGCAGGAAGTTAAGCCGGCGGAAGAACCGAAAAGCGGCCCGGCCAACTTCCAGGCGAGTCCTAAAGATAATGTTTTGCGGCTTCAAACTATCAAATCTCATTGGGATGAAGTTGCCAAGGGCAACGTGACGGCCATGCTTACTTTAGGCAACATGTATTTCACCGGACACGGAGTCACCAGGAATTGTTACCAGGCTCGCCGACTGTTCGCTGCGGCGGCAAGAAGAGGGAGCCTGGAAGGCAAGCAGAGACTGGCAGAATTGGACCGGAGCAGCTGTCCGATAGTTAATCCATGAAATTTAGTTGCTCGCCGAGAATTTCCACCCATATTGGCGGCGCATTCAATCCGCAGTGCCTTCCCGCTGCTTGCCGCGAATAGCGCCGCGTCATACACTCTTCGATATCCTACCGAGCTTGTGAGGACAAAATTGTGACCACTCCGGTAACTCCAGCACCAGCGGCGTTGGGCGGCGCAAAAACGCGCAGTGAGGAAATCGTCGCCAAACATAAGAAATTCCTTTGGCCATCAGTCACTAATTACTATCAACAGCCGCTGGTGGCCGACCGCGGCGAGATGCAACACGTCTGGGACCTCGACGGGAACAAGTACCTGGACTTTTTCGGCGGCATCCTCACCGTTTCCGTTGGGCATTGCAATCCGAGGATCACTTCCAAAGTGAACGCGCAGGTCAACCGGCTGCAACACACTTCCACGCTGTATCCCAACGAACACATTGTGGCGCTGGCGGAAAAAATTGCACAAATCACGCCGGGCAACCTGCAGCAGAGTTTCTTTACCAGCTCTGGCAGCGAAGCCAACGAGGCGGCGATTCTTCTGGCGCGCATGTCGACCGGGAGTTACGACGTGGTGGCGCTGCGGCACGCGTACTCGGGCGGGTCGAGCCTCACCAAGGCTATGACCGCGCACGCACCATACCGCCGAGCTGGGGTTATCAGCGTGGGCATCTCTCACGCCGTAAATCCTTACTGCTATCGTTGCCCGCTGCATTTGACGTATCCCGACTGCGGCGTCGCGTGTGCCGGTGACGTGGAAAATTTAATTCAAACCGGCACCAGTGGCCACATCGCCGCGTTCATCGCCGAGCCCATTCAGGGAGTGGGCGGGTTTATCACCGCGCCGCCGGAATATTTCAAAATAGTTTTTAACATTGTTAAAAAATACGGAGCGCTTTACATTTCCGACGAAGTGCAAACGGGATGGGGCCGCACCGGTAAAAACTGGTTCGGCATCGAGCATTGGGAAGTCACTCCTGACATTATTACCAGCGCCAAGGGGATGGCGAACGGGGTTCCTATCGGGCTTACCGTGACGACTCCGGAAATCGCCGGCGGCTATCAGGGGAGCAACATCGCGACATTCGGCGGTAATCCTGTTACCAGCGTGGCGGCGCGCGCGACTATCGAACTGATTGAGGAAGATGGGTTGCGCGAAAACGCGGACGTCGTGGGCAAATATTTCCGTGGCAAGCTAGAGGACCTGCAATCCAAATACGCGCTGATCGGTGACGTACGCGGCATGGGGCTGATGCAGGCCTTGGAGCTGGTGAAAGACCGCAAGACCAAAGAACCGGCGCCAGAAGCGACCAACATGGTTATGGAACGCGCTCGTCATAATGGTTTGCTTATCGGCAAAGGCGGTCTCTACGGCAACACGCTGCGCCTTGCGCCGATGCTCAATACCACCAAGGGCGATGTGGACGATGCCATTCAACTGCTCGACAAATCGTTCAGCGAAGTAAAGGTGAGCTAGTGTGGTCATCCAGTCTGGCGCACCAGGCGAAAAATGGCGCTAACGGCCGGATAGTTTACCTGCCACACCAGGCATCATCGCGCTTTGAGGAAGCCCGATCTCGAATGCCTTTCCCTGCGGTGCTCGTTGCGCTGCTAATCACAGTTTTTTCTTACCCTACACGAGCTCAAACTTCCTCCGAAGCGAGTAAGCCCGTCGAATGGAAATCTGTCTCCTTCGCTATCGTGCGTTTTAATGATGAGGCTCCGGCTTCGTGGAATATTTATCACACCTCCAAGCGCGGCGTGCTGCTGGTGAAATTATGGAAGCGCTATCTGCTGGTCAACATTTCGGAGCAGCAAGTCTTCGACATCGACCCGCATACCGTCAAACCACAAGGAGATGGAGTGCAGTGGTCTTCTTCCGACATGCCCGAGGAACCGCTGGAAATCGCCGAGTGGAAAGATCGCAACGTCGGCCCAGTGGAACGGATCCGTTTCAGGCTGGGAAAAGACGGGCACATCCTGGAACTGCAACTACCGCTGCGCGCAGACGGCAAACCGGCCTATTGAAGTGCTCACCAGTTACGCGATGAAGCAGTCTTATGCTTGGACAGGATTTGAAAAGACACATGCAGATGTAGCCGGCTACTAATGCGTTTTCGATCTTGGTTTCAAAACAATTTTTAACGAGTGCACAAATCCATGAGGATCATGAAATCAATGCATGTCCAACTGGTTTGCTTGTGCGCGGTCACTTTGTTACGTCTTTTCGCGCACTCGTATTCAGTGCATGCGAACCCTGACGTGGCCGATGAAGCTATGAGCACCATTCGTCCGGAAGCCATTCGCGCGGACATGCGCTTTTTGTCAGACGATGCGCTGGAAGGCCGTGGCACGGGCTCGCGCGGCTACGAAATCGCGGCGAAGTTCATGGCCACGCAATTCGAATCGTTGGGGCTTCAACCGGCCGGAGACAACGGTTCCTACTTTCAAAGTGTGCCGTTACGTTTAGGGAAGCCTGATGAAATGAAGACGACGCTGGTTTTGGAACGCTCAGGAAAAGAAGAAACTCTTACCTTTCGGAAAGATTATATTCCCCGCGGCGATCCGGTTCGGCCGGAGACCTCGGTGGAGCCGCCGGTTGTTTTCGTGGGTGATGGTGTGACTGCGCCTGACCAGAAATATGACGACTATCAAGGTATCGATGCGAAAGGAAAGATTGTGGCGCTTATGTTTGGGGCGCCCAATTTTGAGTCCTCGCTGAAAGCGCATTATTCATCTACTGAAGTGAAGCTACAGAACGCGGTAGCGCACGGGGCTGTGGCCGTTATTTTGGTGGACGATCCTGTTTTTGAAGGGCTGTACTCATTCAAGGAGCAGGTGCGCGATCTGTCCTTCCCGGATTTGTGGTGGCTGGATAAACAGCAGCGGCCCAATGACTATTTTCCAGAGTTGAAAGGCAACTCATTCTTGAGCCTGAGTGCCACCAAAAAATTCTTCGAGGGCAGCGGGCACTCTGCCGAAGAAGTCTTCGCGGCCATGAAGGCCGGAAAGCCCATGTCTTTCGTGATGCCGATTACTGCAAAGATTCACAACGTCACCGGGTTGAAAGACGTTACAAGCCGAAATGTGGTGGCGAAACTGGAGGGCAGCGATTCCACGTTGAAAAATGAATACGTGGTGTACAGCGCGCATCTGGATCACCTGGGTATCGGTGAGCCAGTCAAAGGCGACAACATTTATAACGGCGCGCTGGACAATGCTTCGGGTTCAGCAATTTTGCTCGAGATCGCGCGCGCCTTTAGCGGGATGAAAACACGCCCGCGCCGTTCGATTCTGTTTTTGTCGGTTACGGGCGAAGAAGCTGGATTGCTGGGCTCAGACTATTTCGCGCATTATCCGACGGTGAACAAAAGCGCGGTGGTCGCCAACGTCAACATGGATGAAGATCTGATGCTGTGGCCTTTGCGGGATATCGTGGCCTTTGGCGCCGAACATTCCAGCCTCGATGCGGTCGTTAAAAAAGCTGCCGCTCGCATGCAGCTAAGCGAGAGCCCGGATCCTAATCCTGAAGAAGTGGTGTTCATCCGCAGCGATCAGTATTCGTTCGTCAAACAAGGAGTCCCAGCGATATTTCCTGTACCGGGGTTCAAGTCCGACGATCCGAAAATAAAACCCGAAGAAATTTTTAAGAATTGGGAACAAACTCGCTATCACCAACCGCAAGACGATATGAACCAGCCCGGATTGGATTTTGATGCCGCGGCGAAATATGCGCGCTTTGTATTTCTATGCGGTTTTCTGATCACCGAGGACTCGCAACGCCCCACGTGGAACAAGGGAGATTTTTTTGGCGAGCACTACGGTCATCCGGCGAACTAGCAAATCACCGGCGATAAATTCCATAAAACCAGTTGATGCCCAACGCGCCTGGCGCTACGCCGACTATGACGGCGTCACCGTCGTGGAAACGATCGTAATCGTCGACGTCCACAGCCAGCCGTTCCACTTTTTGCCCCGGACGCAACGAACGGACAAAGAGTCTTCGGCTGCCCCGCACTATTCCGCGCATATTGAAGCGGCTTTGCACGGTGGTCGGGTAGTAGACCACATTTTTAGGAGAGTCGAGTTTGCCATTGAGGAATAGTGTGGCCGCGAGGATCCATGGCAGAGGAATAAATCCGGCGTAAATGCGTTTCAACACTTCGATATCCTGGCGATTGCGCGCGCCGCGGTCCACAAATACCGCTACGGTCAGCCCGACGAAAAATATCAATCCAAAAAATACCAGCATCCAGTCGAGGTCCAACGGAGGGTAAAGTTGGCTTACGTAAGGAAAGAGCAGCGAGCCGGCCAGAAAAACCGCGGTGCGCTTCATGAAGCGCGGGCGAAACACCAGCTCAGCGATGGAAGAAGTAAGTCCGCACGAGGGGCACTCGTCCATCTTGCGTTCGGACCCGCAATTGAGGCATCTGGTCATTTACCGTTGCCAGCCCTGGTTTGCACATCAATGAGGAATGCAAGAATGACGGCGCCGCAAATTTTGCGCAAACCGCCACATCAAGCTCACCAGTCTATTATAAGGCGGTGCCGCTAGGATTGCCTGCGAGGGAGACCAGAAGATCCTGGTAATGTTTTTGTTGATCGGATTGCACGACCGCCATGGAGACGCCCATTCCAAGGCCGGGCTCGACGCGTTTGACGGAGCAGTTTACTTTCACTGGAGGATCGACATTCAGGCGAGCCATGAAGCCGGCGCCGATCCACAGCGTGTCGGCGGATTCGATGAACATGCCATTAGAGCTGATGTCGCGCGTTTTGCCCGACAGCAAGGCTGAGCCCCATTCGATTTCGAGGTCAGCGCGAAACGAATAGCGCGTCGCCCAACGGCGTTCGAGGCGACGAGATAAATTTTCCCCATTATCCATAAACTTAAAATCCCCCTGCCAGGAGTGCAAGCCACGGGCGAGCGCCGGGCTCGGTTCTTGAACCGAGAATACGTCATTTGGGGGCATGGCTATAGGACGCCGATAGCTAATGTTTTGTTCCCGACAATGGCGATAATTTACCGAATCAGGCGTGAGGTTGGCATTTAGAAGTTATTAGCGGTAGCAGAACATTTTCCTTACTTGCAGGCAGTTCTAAGCGTCTTCAGACGGCTGACGGTCGCTGGAAGACGCTCTATCCGCCGCCAACTTCTGCCCTGCTCGAATGCGGCGCTGGGTTTCAGCCTCCAGATATTTTCGCAGGGGATCGGGCACGATACCGGGAGCCGCCAATTCGGTGAGATCGGAAACTGTGAGTTCCGGCAAATAGCTGAGGGAGACAGCCAAGGTAGTCGCCGGGTTACGTATCAGCGCGAGGCGCACGTTGTACTCGCAGGACCATTTGCGATGTTGCACGATGGCTTGCACTACGGATTCCGGAACACCTTCGCGCGCCAGCGTCTTCAAAATTTGAGCGACCGTCAAATGACTATTATCGAGCGTCACGGGTACGACCAGAGGATGTCCATCGGCTAGCAGCAAACCGGCTACGCGCGCGGGACCACGTCTGCCCAAAGTGATCTTTTGCCCAAGTGGAAGTTGCGGTAAGCGGCTAATTAACTGATCTTCCGCGTTGCGTTTTAATTCCGCGGAAACGCCCGGTAGCAACGCGATCTGTACAAGGTCCATCAAGTACAATTCCCGCAGAAGTCGAAGACTGACCAGACGCGGCGTATGCGGATGGCAGGCCAAAGCCTTTTTTAACGCATAAGTTTTGAGCCATTCCCGGCGTTTAGATATCTCCTCGATCACTCCGGTTGGCAAATTCTTGCGCGTCAACAGAACCGCAACATCCGTTTCTGCGAGCGCCGGATTTTTCAGCAGCGCTAAAAGAATTTCTTCATCATCATTGTGGAGCAGCGCAGTGAGTTCCTCACCGATGGCTGCGAGCGCGCGCTGGTTGGCCGGCGCCTCGGGAGTGTCATTGCGTGTCGTGAGATCATTGGTTTCAGCCATGAGAATTCTTCGTCAGGCCGCCTGCTGGAATGGACTCGAGAGCCAATAATGCCGCGGCATGCGCCGGCGAGATCGGCAGCAATCCAATTTTGGCGGCAGGGAAAGCTTCGCGCAGGCGCGAGTCCAATTCATCATCAAAAAACGCGCAGTGCCCTATCATGCCGCCGGTTTTTGCGAGGCGAAATGGCGCTTGCTGGAAATTAAGATCATCGGCCAGCGTTTTCACCAGCGTCGCAAGATCCGCGGCGGCTGCGCGCAGAATTTCACGGGCCATCGCGTCGCGGGCGTCCGCCGCGTTGGCCACCACTGGAAAGAGTTGCGGATATAGCTGTTCCTGCGGTGTGTTGCTGATACGAGTTTCGAATTCACGCCAGTTGGCGACACCCAGTTGGCGCTTAAGCTGCTTGCCAAGTGCGGTTTCCTCGCCGCTTCTGTCGCGTTCCAATCGCGCCGCGACTACTGCTTTTCTGCCTACATCGCGAGCACTGCCTTGGTCGCCAATTTGCGGACCCAAACCACCGGCACGCCGACCTTCTCCGTTTACGCCGCGTCCCATGACCGCCGATCCGGTTCCGGCAATCAATACGATGGCAGGTCCAGCACCTGTGGCAGCCAGCGCGATTTCGAGATCTGTGCAAAGTCTAAGCGCCACGTTGGGAAATGCTGCTGCCAGTAATGCGCGCATTTTCTCAGCAGACTTCGCAGCGCCTACCCCTGCGAGTCCGACACACAAGGCGCTGATCGCTTCCGGATTCACACGGGCTTCTGACATCGCGGCCTGTGCTGCTTTCTTTATCTCCTCGACCGCGCGTTCAAATCCCACTTGTCCCGGATTTGACGCACCTGCTCGTCCCGAAGCAAGGATATTCCCGGCTTCGTCTAGCAACAGGCATTCCGTTTTAGTCGCCCCACCATCGAAGCCCAACACGCAGCGCATGTGAAAAGCATAAGCCAGTTCAGCCCGACTATTGTTAACCGTGTGTTTCAATGCGGCACAAAAGAACACCTGCCGCTAATCTGTTGAACCTCTTTGATAGTGTCCCCTTCAGCCCCCATTAGAAATGTCCCCTACACTCCGACCTCCTGAGGAGGTCCGGTTGAAGAGGACAGCGATGAGCACGAGAGAGCTTCGACGAGCA
>Ga0182024_10000786_pt1 | contig 83392 bp, 79 predicted proteins | sample P32metaG_FD_120480 | JGI IMG/M metagenome (GOLD analysis project Ga0182024, IMG submission 120480) | Permafrost microbial communities from Stordalen Mire, Sweden - P3-2 metaG (Illumina Assembly) | ecosystem: Environmental > Terrestrial > Soil > Wetlands > Permafrost | place: Sweden: Stordalen...
AGAATCGGTATGGACGACCGACCGACTATCACCCTTCATTACGTTCAGAAAAACGGACGACGCGAAAGAACCAAGCTGACTCACCATACGATGTGTGAAGCACGGCAAGTAGCCAAAGCGGTTCTGCACGCGGGCAATGGCCTTTATTCGGAAGTTGATATCTGCTCCGAAGACGGAGCGATCGAAACAATTCAGAATCCTGCCGTGGCTTGTCCCAGTTGGGATGACCTCAGAATCACAGGCATCCGTCTGGCGCACAAGGTAGCTAACCGTTAGGTATGTAGGGCTGGTCGTCCTGCGGGCACCATACATACGCAGGTTCTCCCGAAGGACGACGCCCCACCCAAATGAAAACGATATTGCTCTTTGTCGTCGTCACTGCCGTACTCCTCGTCGCTTTTGTCATTCTCCGCTCCTCGCGGCCCACCCCCGATCACTTGAACGTCGATTCAAATGCCGCTGGAGAAATTGAAAAAGCCCAGGGCCGCTGATTCGGAGTTCAGCATTCCTCGCTTCGCTCGCCAGATGAGATTATAAGTCGATGGATATCCTCAAAATGCTGGCCGAACTGCGCGCTGAACGGGAAGGTGTCGAGCAGGCGATTCTCGTGCTGGAACGCATCGCTGCCGGTCGGAGCAAGCGCCGGGGCAGACCAACGGCGTGGATGCAGGCGATTAAACGGCGGGGAAGACCGAAGGGGAGTAAGAATAAACCGAAGAACGAATAAGCAGCCCACACGAGATCCTGTCTGCGATTCTTGCGCCGGAGTCGCCCGGTTTTAACGACGCTCAAGCACTCCTCTTAACCTACTCTTCACCGCGCGCTCGCCGGGACTCTTGCCAACGCCATCAAGCCACGATTTTCCCGGAGCACCATTTGCTATACCCGGACAGATTGCGCGAAGAAACTTTTGCGCTTATACTGTACCCCAGCGGAAAGCAAATAAACTCCCGGCATCAAATCTCATGACGAGGTACTCCCATGCAGCAAACGTCCCGCATTCTGATCGCAGTTTGCATAACGCTTCTTTCGGTTGCAACCACCAAGATCCAAGCCGCGACGATTTACGTTGGGCTTGGAGGACAAACAGGTATTTCGACAAATAACGGCGCGATAGGCACCCTTAATCCAGCGACCGGAGCAATCACCGTGATCGGGACGCCTATGCCGCAGCACTCGATCAGCGGTTTGACGTTTACCTCGAACGGAAACCTCTGGGGATCTACCCAAATCGGCGGCGGTCTCCCTCCAACAATGGGAAATCCACCCCCAACCACTACCAGCGATCTCATTCAGATCAACCCCGTTACGGGAGCCGAGATGTCCAGCGTGTTGATCAACGCGAATGGTACTCCCGTCAGCATCGCCGATTTGGCGACCCAGCCCGGTACGAACGAGATTTTTGGGATTCAAAGCCCAAACGACGCAAACTTTGGCGGCACGGCGAACCTGTACACCATCTCGACGACAGGCGCGGCGACTCTGGTCGGAAACACGGGCGTCTTTTTCGGATCAATTGCCTTCGCGCCGAACGGGACGCTGTATATGACGTCCGCGGATCTTCCTACTACGGTTGGCAACTGTGCCGACGGCGGCGATATCAATTGTGCGCTGAGCACTCTGAACCCCGCCAACGCAACCACAATCACAACCGTGGCGACGGTCGATTTCTACGCAGCATTGGGCATTAGCCCCACGGGCGTGATTTGGGCGGGCAATGGTGGCGGCGACATAGGTGGTGCCGGTATCGGACAATTTTATCCAGGAGTTTCTATCCTCAATTCGACAACGGGTGCTGCAACTTTCATCGGAAACACCGGCGCAGACTTTGTGGGAGACATCGCCTTTCAGCCAGTGCCCGAGCCTTCGTCGCTTGTGTTATTCGGCGTTGGGCTGGCTTTGCTTGCGGCTCGAAGATTGCGCCGTGGGTGACGATCCAAGATTCTGGAGGCCAGCATAGGACAACGTAGAGCACTGTCGTCACTTGTGGTCTAGTCGTTCACGCAGCCTACTTTTCATCACGTGCTCGCCCGGATTGTTCCCGACGCGGGATGCCGCGCTGATCGAGTACGTGCAGCGCGTGATCGGGTACGCCCTTACCGGGGACGGATCCGAAAAGGCGTTGTTCTTCTTGCATGGCGATGGCGACAATGGGAAGACCACGATGCTGGAAGTCATTCGCAGGCTCCTTGGACCGTACGCGGGGATGGTGATGATTGATACCCTCATGAGCAAATCCCAGGACGCCACCCGGCAACAGGCTGTTGCTCAGTTGTATGGAAAACGGATGGTCACCGCTTCTGAATCCGAAGAGGGGCGGCGGTTCAACGAGTCCATCCTCAAAGGCATCACCGGCATGGGCCGGTTGATGGGGCGGAGGTTGTACGAAAACGCATTCGAATTCGACCCTACCCACAAGTTGTTCACCGACGCGAACCACAAACCGGACATACGTGGTACCGACCACGCAATCTGGACCCGAATGCATCTGGTGCCGTTTGGAGTTATCATTCCGAAAGCCGAACAGGACAAACAACTGGGCCGGAAGCTTCGCGAGGAGCTGCCGGGAATCCTGGCTTGGGCCGTACGCGGCGCGGTGGCGTGGAGCAAGTTGGGCTTGGAGCGTCCCACCGCTGTGGATCGCGCTACCGAGGCGTACCGGTCGGAAATGGACGTGGTATCGATATTTCTGACGGAATGCTGTGAAAAGGACCCCGACGCATCCGAAGGAGCAACGCACCTGTACTCGGCGTTCAAAGCTTGGCGCGCCGCAGGCGGGGATCGAGAGCCGTTGACTCAAACCGCGTTCGGGATACGTCTCGGAAAGCTCGGATATACCCGAGGGCATGACCGCAACGGAAACCATTGGGCCGGGTTGCGCGTCGTGGTCGGAGTGCCCGTGCCGACGGAATCGGATAGGGGTGTGAAGGGTTTAGGGTCATTTTCCTAAACCCTTCTATAGCAAGCAAGTTATAGAAGAGTGTGGGAAAACAGGCTCCAACCCTTCACACTCTTCACACGGCTCCAAACCACTCCCCGGACCAAGTGTAATCCCTACCGCGCCCGCCCTCGCGCCCGCCGACGAAAATCCGCCGTCCGACACGACCGATCCCCCGCAGAATCAACGCTGGGAAGGGGTTTTGCAGCGCGGCTACCCGTCTGAAGAATACATCCCCCGGACCGGTACCGCTCCCCCACCCCATCTAAGGTATAAAGCCCAAGTACCTCCTCGCCGATGTTCCCATCGAGGTACCCACCATGTTGGTTATCGATTTCGCAGTATTGGCAGCGCTCGCGGTAGGTGCAGGCACCGTGGCCGTGGTCGTCTGGACGTTTGGACGCCTGCGGGCGTAACCCATCGGCGCAGTCAGAGCTTCGAGGAATCCCCCATTGGATGACATATACTCAGAACTCCCCATACCTCTCGATCGCTGCATCGAGGTGTTGTACGTGGAAGACAGCGCCGGGGACGTGCTGATCATGGGACACATCCTCAGAGAGTTCCTCCAGCCGGTGAACCTCTCCATCGCCCGCGATGGCGCACAAGCGCTGGCGATGCTTGCCGACGAGCGCTTCAAACCCGATCTCATCATCCTGGACTTGAATCTTCCGGTGCTATCTGGCTTCGAAGTGCTCCAACGAAACCCACGGAAGGATATCCCGGTTGTGATCTTCAGCGCGTCGATGCGTACTTCCGATGTAGAACGAACTCTGTCGCTCGGGGCGAAAGAATACGTTCACAAACCCACTGATCTGCAGCGCAACCGCGACGCCGTGGTCGGGATGGTCTGGAAGTGGGCGACGGTAGGACGCACCGACGCACCGCGCACCCGATCTTGAACGGGAAAGTTTGGGTATAACCTGCGCTGCGCTATTGTCACGTTAGAACTGTGGCGCGGTCCACATTTGGTGCTTCTTCTCAGACATTCTTAACATCCTTAACATCCAAACGGTAACCATAACCCAACGTCACGGGTTGTTCCTAGGGAAGTGGTAGAATTGAACCGGACGGAGTTGCGTCAATCGGGGCAGACGCGACTCATGACTCCGTGGATCTCGCCGGTTCGGAGGATGCGAACCAATGCTACAGGAGCAACGCCAATCCGACCCTTACGGGACCGATTCCGAGGCTTTGCGCCAAGCTGCATCTGATGGTTTCGCCGCGCTCCAGATAGCTCACCTGAGATACGAACATGCTTTGGAAGTCGTCGCCGAGGAAGGTGCTCCAGGTGGCGAAGCGATGGTAGCCATCCGACAGCAAGGGCGCGAGTATGCAGAAGCCGTGACGCGGTATTCCAACGCGGCGATGGCGTGGTTGGCGTTCATGAAGACTACCAAATCGGACGCCTAGGACCAGCGGGCGGGTGCCTCCTACGGCAACCTCGCCTTGCTGAACTCCAGCAGGATGAGGTACAGCGCGAACAGCATGGCAGATCCGGCGATAGCATCCGCGAGCCATGTTTGATGTCGGATGGTCATACGCATACCTCTACTAGTTTGATGCCGACCACCATACCGCCGGATACGCCGAACGGGCCTCCGCTGGAACCGCCGGGGCGGTAGCGCCGACTGTCACCGCCGCGTTCGCGACGCCTGGAACGCCGTCTGAGGGGGACCATTTCACAACCAAACCAACCCGGTAAACCGCCGCGAGATGCGTGGGAGCCGAAGCGAGAATACATCAGCCGCAACTAAACTCCATCCCGGCTCGATCAGGTAACCCGAACTTGGATCTTCTCCACCCCAACCTCATCCACGCCATTACTATGCCCGATCGTCGTCCACAGTTCGAGAAAGACTGGCGAGAATCGGTGTGGGCGGTGGTTATCATTCTTGCAATCTTGTTCCTTCGCTACCTAACGCGACGATAGATGTTTTCCCATCACCGCAAACCCTTGCCACCTGAGGCGAACTTTTACGCCCCCCCGGACAGCCCGGAATCTACCCTATCAAAGGAGCACGCGTACGCATTTCCCCACACCTGTTCCCGGCTCACCTGAGATGGAGAAACGAGCGTGACATCCCGGAATCTTTCCTTACCGTTTCCGCAGCGGTCCTGGCGGCGTTGGTCATCCTGATCGCGCTCGCTGTCGCCGTGGTCGCATCCGGTGCCGTCGCCTGATGGAAGCCCCGCCCGACCCACGGCAGCACCAGCACCCCCATCACGTACACCACGATCGGAACGATGGCCATCACTACGAATACACCGAGGTTAGCGGCGGACCTTGCGGTATTGTTTTCGTTCATAGTCGAGGTGGCCTTTGCAAGCCCATCACCACACCCGGCACGATGAAAACACTCGCCCTCGGTGCGCTCGCCACGCTCCGGCTAACCGTTCGCTTCAAATAGGTAGCCGGAAGGTGAGCCAGCCCGCCACCCGCCGCGAAGCGCAATCCCACGTCGCCCATCGCAACGGCTGGGTCCTCCGGAGTGCTGGTTCTTTACCCAGTACTACCAGTTTCAATTTGCGCCGGAGTGGCTCCGGCGAAGCAGTTTTGACTTATAATGGTGCTCCATGAAAACCACACTGAACCGTCGGTTTTTGCTTGCTATTGTCCTCTGCTGGGTACCGGCCCACGGGGCCACAATTTCCTACACCGACAGCGGCACGTTCACCACATCCACCCCAACCACCGCATTCTCAGGGGCAGGCGAACCGTGGACATTTTCCTTTCAGGCGGACAGCAACCCCGCAGTGTCCGACGTCGGCATGGGAGGGTTGAGCTTCGCGTTTTCGAACTTCAGCTATACCCTGGACACCTTGCCCGTTGCGATCACGCCCAGCTTTATCCGGTTCTTCAGTGGCACAAACGGCGGCGGATTTTTGATCTGCTTCAACGGCACGACTACCGCATCCTGCACCGATGGACTGGGATCTCCTCTCTTTGGTCAACCCCAGATGTATACCGGAACGACCGCCGCACCGACGTTGATACCGGGAGCATTTAGCATCACTTCGTTCGCCGCCTTTGTGAACTCGACTGTTTTCGACCAGCCAAATACCACAGTGCTTGCGACCGCCAGCGTTCCCGAACCCTCGACTTTACTGACCTTCGCCGCAGGGCTTTTGGTCTTGGGGGGGCGGCGTTTGTATCGGCGCACTTAGCCCCCCAGGAAGGCTGCCCGGCAACCCTCCTACTCTCAATCTGCGCCGAATGGAACCCTGTCACCCTGAGTACAAATACCGATGGCGCACACGAAAAATTGGGTTATCTCACCCAATCTAAACCGTCGCTTTGGAACCATCCGATAGAACTGGTTGTGAATTCAAAGGGGTTAAAGTCTCGTAGTGAAGGCAATCGGATTGCGGGAACCTTTGGAACGCTGCCAAGTTGAAAAAGGAGGAACGATGCACCAACGTACCTTCAAGCTTAGTACTTCCACCACGGGGATTCTGTCGGAGAACAATCAACGGGTTATTGTGACCATTCCCGCCAATGCCGTGGTTGCGCTCGTGGACGGTGATCCCGAAGGAAACGGGTTTGTCAAAGTCCAGTATCGGGACAAAACTCTCTCCATGTTCGCGGTGGATCTTCGTTCCCGTGGCGAACGCATGTGGGGACAATCGGCATAGACCCCACGGCGGAGTCCCGCCACAGAGTTGGAAAGATGAGATTCCATTAGGAAAGGAGCCACATAACCATGTCCGAAAAGAAACCTACGAACCGAAGCGATTACGTCGCACCTCATGGGACCGACGTTGACCGCAGGATAGTTCCGCCGTCTCATGACGATATCGCAAACCTCGCCTACGCGTTGTGGGAAGATCGCGGTGGTGGTGACGGACGAGCCGAACAAGATTGGCTTGAAGCAGAACGAATGCTTCAAGAGCAAAGCAAACCGACCAGCAAGGGACATGCGGCGTAAGGCGTGCTCGATACAACACAAAGCGATCAGCCACCGTTTCCGGCAACCGACCCTCACGCGAGCCTGACACAAGTGCGCGTCGCCTCAAGGTAGCCGCCATCCCGACCGGCATCGGTGGCTGTGTTGTCCGCACCGTTCGCCTCGGGCTGGTCGGGTGCCAGCGCCAGCCATCCCGACCGGCCAACGCCGCAGGTAGTTTGGCAATCACCATAGGTGGGGGGGATGCGGTCCCGGAGGTTCGGCGCGCCTCACACCGTGGATACTGGGTGGTGGCTCCAGGTTTTGCCGGTCAAATATTCAAGTGGGGTAATTTACCCAGCTAGTTTTTGCCTCGGAGGGGACCCATTAGTTAAATTCAGTGTGTTGAAGCTGGAGGTTCGCCCATTCAGTGAAGCGGCGACGGCATTTCTGGAGTTTGCGGACGGCAAGCATCGGGACCACCCAGCTACATCGAGGCGGTTGCGAACGAGCTTTGCAAGTCTGAACGCGTTTTTCAAAAGCGCGATGATGCATACGATTTCAGAAGGTCATGTGGACGACTACGCTTCCTGGCGTCGCCGCGAGCACAAAGTCCGTGATGTAACGATCCGGCACGATCTTCATGCGCTGTCGAAGTTATTCCAATATGCCGTAAAGCATAATTGGGGCCGTGATAACCCCGTGCGAAAGGCTGAAATGCCGAGCGACGCCGAATCTTATCGGATTCGCGTGCTCACGGAAGCTGAGGAACGCAAATACTTCGAGAGCGCGATTTTGTTTCCGAATCTGCGCGACCTCGGACGGTTGATGCTGAATCAAGGCTGTCGTCCTGACAAGCTGATGTCGCTGCCCCAGGCGGATGTAGACGTAGTGCGAGGATGGCTGCACATCCGGGAGGGAAAGACTAAAGCCTCGAAGCGTACGCTGAAATTGACCGCTGAGAGCAAGGCGATTCTTGCGGCGCGGTTGGACGGTGGAACGTGGGTGTTCAAGGGGAAGAAGATTGGCACGCATCTGACAAAACTCAACAGCAGTCATGAGAAGGTGTTGGAAGCCATCAATCCCTGCTCGGATTGCGGGCGGATGAAATCTGAGCACCAGAGCGAGGCTCGGTGCAAGAAATTCCAACGCGGCACCGCACTAGAATTCGTGCTCTACGATTTCCGTCACACCTTCGCCACCAGGATGGTCGAGGCGGGCTGTAGCCTACCTGCACTCGCCGCGATTCTCGGGCACGCTGGTCTACGCATGGTGATGCGCTACGTTCATCCCCAACAAGAGCACAAGGACGCGGCTATGGTTCGCTACGAGCAATACATGACCAGCAAAGGTTTTCTGGCAGTCCCCGAGGGGCGGGTACAATGATCCAGTTTCAAGGCACTTTTAAGGCACCTTCGAGCGGGAACGACAGTGAACGAATTCGTGACGCTAACCCCAACGCACTCTGTCGGATATCATGAGTTTTTTGGAGGCGCGGACCGGAGTCGAACCGGTGAATAAAGGTTTTGCAGACCTCTGCCTTACCACTTGGCTACCGCGCCTGAAACGTGAGGCTCTTGGCCGTACTCGACGGGATTCCTTTCGCACCATACCGCGCCACCACCGCCGAAGTCAAATCCCTGGCTCCGCTGTCCGGGATCACCGGCAACAACAGATGCGAGGGGAATGGGGGCGCATGATAGACGGTCTGCTGCGCGGTCTTCAAAACCGTCTCATCGGCCAGCACGCGGCCGGTGTTCGCATTCCGATCGAAGCGCGGGAAATTGCTGCTTGAAATTTCGACCCGGATGCGGTGCCCTTTTAAAAACACGTTGCTCGTCACCCCGGCATCGATGGTCAACGGATAGATCTCGCCCGGCTGCGCCAGCTCCGCCTTCTCCAGGCCGTTTCGATAGCGCACGCGCAAGATCCCGTCCGTAAGGTTGCGCGCCTCGCCGTTGGGAAATACGTCCACCAGCTTGGCGGTGAAGTCGGTATCGCGCGCCGTGGTGGAAGCATACAAAACCATCTGGACAGGTCCGGTTACCTCCAGATCCTGCTTCAAAGCCTCGCCCGTGTAGACCAGCACATCGTTGCGCTGCTCCAGGGGCCGCTGATCGATGGGCCCCCAGGGGAAGATCTTGGGATCGCAGCACACCGCGCCGCCCCTAGTGGGAACCGGGTAACGTGGATCGTAAGCGAACTGGTCGGGCTTAATCTTCTTCTTCACCTGAGTCCACTGCAGCACCCCGTCGCCTGTGAGCGAGTTGGCGTGGCCTTTGCTCGCCAGGTACAGCGGCGTATAGCGCGTGCGCGCCAGAGGCCATTCCTGCTCGTCGCGCCAGCGATTCACGCCCATCACGAAGAGATGCACCGGAGCTTCATCCACCGCGGACCGCACGTTGTGCCACGTCTCGGGCGAATAAGCGGCCGCGCTTTCCGGCATGCCCTTGAGCCAATGATCGAACCATTCGATCTGATAAGCGCGGATGGGCGCCGAAGAATCCAAGCCCAGATCGATACCGGAAAACGGGATCGACATATTGTGCGCCCAGGGGCCGATCATGATCCGGTGCTTGTCATCCGCTTTCCCGGCGGATCGGTGCAGCGCCGCAAACGCGTTCAGGTCGCTCTCGACATAATTGTCGTACCAGCCGCCTACGGCAAAGACGGGCACGTGAACGCGGTCGATATTATCCAAAACGCTGATGCCCTTCCAGAAAGAATCGTAGGTGGGATGATTCAGCACCGTCTGATACAGGCTCAGCGTCCGGTGCGTCGCGGCCTGATCGGCGGTGCGCAACGGTAGATGCAAGATGTAATCGTTAAACTTCGGACGTGCTTCCCCGGGCGGCGTCAGGTTCAGAGAGAACCACAGCAGCCGGTGTCCCAGCTTGGTGGCGCCGCCGGGCGAGTAGAAGCGGTCGAAATAATCGTCCGAGCCCGAAACCACCGGAAAGATCGCCTTGAGATGCGGATTGTTCAGCAGCGCCACCCGCCACTGCGCGATGCCCAGGTATGAGCCCCCGATCATGCCCACTCTGCCGTTCGACCAGGGCTGCTCGGCAACCCAGTTCAGCGTATCGTAGCCGTCCGGCCCTTCCTGAAGCAGCGGATCGAACTTGCCTTCGGAAGCATAGCGGCCGCGGACATCCTGCAGCACCACCGCGTAGCCGTGATCCAGAAAAGCGGAATAGCCCGTCGGCAGGTCGGGTCCCTTTCCATAAGGAGTTCGCAGCAGAACCGCGGCATAACGGCCCCCGCCAGTGGGATGGAAGATATTAGTGTCGAGGTGGATACCGTCGCGCATCGGAACGCGGAGATGCAATAACTTCTGGTATGCGACCGACTCCGTCGCATGCAGCAGCGCCGCGCATAGAAGCAGCGATGAAGTGATTTTCACCACGGTAGAACTACTATTTCCCGTTGTTCTTATGATAACAGCCCTGGAGCGCCTGCCAATACAACCGGGCGACGCGATCGACGGCGTGAAACTCGCGGATATGCCCGGCGGCGCGTTGTCCGATCGCTCCAGCGTCTTCGGGAAATCGGGCCAGCCAGACCATGTACTCGGCCAGCATCTCCTCTTCGGCAACACCTGGGTCCACGCGCAAGCAGGCCGATTCTGGAAAGCGCGAGGTTTCTGGCGCCGCGGTTAAAATCACGGGCTTGCCGATGCCCATCAGCCGGATAGCTATGCCCGAAGTTTCGCCCGCGGCGGGATAGCGCAGGTTGACGCAGGCATCCACGGCGGAGGCGTATCGCCAGAAATCGCGCTCTGCCGTATATCCGACGCGCAGGATTCCCGGCGACCCGAGCATAGGTTCGAGCGAGCGCGCCAGATCGGAAGAGACGAAATCGCCGGCGATCAGCAATGCCATGTCTGCGGCGCCGCGCGCCTTCTCGAAGGCCCGGAGAACGGCCGGCAATCGCTTGGATTCGCGCAGATGTCCGAACACACCGAAAAGAAAGGTGTGTGGAAACAGACCTAACTCTGCGCGCAGGCGAATCACGTCGGAATCGGCAGGCAGCTGCGGCGCCGCCCACAGGTGCGGGATCTCGTGGATCACGGCCGCGGGCGCGTGTTGGCGCGTCATCTCGGCCGCCCGTGGATTGTGAACGATCACCGCCAGCGACCGCTCCGCAATTCGCCGCAGCATCGGATAGCGAAAATATTGCGGATCGGCGGCTGACCGTGCGCGGTGTAGCCACAAATCGCGCGCCAGGCCCTCATTCCAGCCCCCATAGTTATAAACGAACTCCCTAATATAATCGGGCTCGCTGAGACTCCCCAGAAAGAAATGCTGCAGAACCGCATCGTGCAGTACGACAACCCCGGGTTCCTCGAGCGCCCTTTGATAAATATCGCTGTGAAGTTGGTTGTTGCCGAGATGATAAAGCGCGATATCGGTATCGGGTGAATTCACGGCCACCGCGCCCAAAGGCTGAAGCGCGCGCAGCAACTCCGCCGAATAATCTGCTACGCCGGTCCGGGCAGGAGGCAGCGGAGAAAAGAACCCGGCCTTCAATCTTTTTTCCGCGGACCAAACAGGGCCGTGCCAATCCGGACGATGGTCGCGCCCTCCTCGATGGCTGCTTCCAGATCGTGCGACATTCCCATCGACAGATGCGTCAGATGATTGCGCTCCGCCAACTCACGCAGCCGCGCGAAATAAGGCCGCGACTGCTCGCCGTCGTCCGACCACGGAGGCATGGTCATCAGGCCTAGCAAACGGAGATGGGCGCATTTGCGAATCGCGTCCCCTAGCGCGGGCAGGTCCTCGGGAGCCGCCCCGGCTTTGGCTTCTTCGCTCGAGAGCTTGACCTCAATCATGACGTCCAAGGGCCGCCCTTCCTCATCCAGCCGCCGGGCCAGCTTGGCCGTGTCGACTGTCTGAATCACCTGGAAAATCTCCGCTGCCTTCTTGGACTTGTTGGACTGCAAGTGCCCGATCAGATGGAATCGCGCGCCAACGCAACCCGGCAGCGCCGCGCGCTTAGCCTCGAACTCCTGCACGTAGTTCTCGCCGAATTCGCGCAGACCCAGCTGGTACGCTTCCTGCACCACCGCCGCCGGAAATTTCTTGGTCACCGCCAGCAACGTGATGTCGGAGCGCTTGCGGCCCGCGCGCGCCGCCGCGCCGGCAATCCTGGCTTCCACGCGATCTAATTTCTCTTTAAGCAAAGCTGGTTTTTCTTTGAGCAAAGGATGATAATTAGGGTAGCGCAGCGGATCACCCTGCTACTTCTTCGAAGCCGCCTTCCTTCGGGTTTCAACTCCCTTGATCGAAATACATCAGACCATCCAGCGTTTTCTCGACGCCTGTACCGAACCGGTATTGTGCGAGCCCGGCGAAGAATCGCTGGTCATCACCGCTGACAATTTCGTGCTGGACTCGCGCAATGGCGTCTTGAGCCTGCAGGCCTGGGACGATCGCCGGAATCTGGTGCGCCGCGTCACCGGCGTCGAACACGAATCCCGTGGCAAACTTGTGCTGCGTATCCAGCGCTTCGCCAAGCGGTCCGGCACGCTCTCCCTCATCGACTTGCGGCGCCCGGCCGGCCAAAATTTGGGACTCAAAAGCACGCGCCTGGAATTCCGCGAGCTGTTCCGCCGCTTCTTGCGGCGCCAGTTTCCGGCATATAAGATCGTGGAGCTGACCACCGAAGCGGATCTGGAGCATAGCCTCTCCCCGGCCTATCCCAGAGCGCTGCTGCGGCAGGGCACTTCGGGCTGGGCGGCGGTGGGAGCGTCCCTGGATGCTTTCCATGCCGATGGCGTGCTCACCTTTGGGCTGATTTGGCTCGACTATCTTCGTCAACGCGAGCCCGGCCTTGTGATTTACGGGCTGATTCTTTATCTGCCGGCGGGCCGGGAAAAGACCACTTGCCTGCGGCTGCTGTTCCTCGATTCGTCGGCGGCCCAATATGTCGCGTTTGTCTACACCGAAGAGGGAGCGGAGCAGCGAATCGATTTGCGGGACTACGGCAATCTCGATACACGCCTGGACGCTTGCCGGCGGCGGCTCCCTTCCCAGTTGGACAGTCTTCTGCTGCCCATCCGCGAAACGCCCGGCGTCGAAATCGTGGATCGCTCCGATGGAGAGCTGAGCCTGCGTGTCCGCGGGATGGAATTTGCGAGAACCTTGGACTGCGAGTTACTTTTCGGTCTGGAGAAAAAGCGGAAAGCCCGTCCGTCAAGTGGCGGCGAGATCCGGCAACTGGCCGCTCAATTAAGCCGCTTTCGTTCGGTCGATGCAGCCGACCGGCTGAATCCGCTGTATCTGAGGAATCGCGAAGCCTGGCTCGAATCGCAAGTGCGAAGCGCCATCGAAGAGATCGACGCCCGATTGCTGCCTGCTCCGGTTTACGGCCAGGTACCAGCCTTCGCCGCCACCGATCGCGGTGTCCTGGACCTGCTCGCGATAGAGCGAAGCGGAAGACTGGTGGTGATCGAGTTGAAGGCGTTCGAAGATATCCACTTGCCGTTACAGGCTCTGGATTATTGGATGCGCGTGAAGTGGCACCTCGATCGGCGCGAGTTCACTGCTAACGGATATTTCCCCGCAACCGAGCTGCTGGCGGACCCGCCGCGGCTGCTGCTGGTTTCTCCCGCGCTCGATTTTCATCCCTCCAACGAACGCGTCCTGCGCTATTTTGCCCCGCACATAGACGTGGAGAGGATCGGAGTCGGCTTAGAATGGAGGAAGGAGCTCAAGGTAGTATTCCGTTCCACTCCCCATGTCAGTAAAAGTACTCCAAAACATTAAAGATGCCATCGGCAATTTGAATCCGGAAGAGATACGCCGCCACACCGAGCGCCCTTTGCGCCTTTTCCTCTACGCTCAGAGCGAGAACGCCTATCGCCGGATGGAAGATTTTCTGGCGCCCCGGGAGCTTTCCGCGGCCAGGCGCGCGGAAGTCCAGCGGGTGATCTACCGGGCATCGGAAAATGACTATCCTTCCGCGAACCATGACTTGGAAATTTACTTTGAGGATTCGCCCATCGGCGCCCTCGGCCGGACGGGACGCGTGTTCGCTTTTCGCGCCGGCACTCCCCATCAGACGGTACACGATGTTCTGAGCCGGCGTCCCGATCTGGCCGTTCCGCTGGCGCTGCACGTTCATCCTTTCCGCGAAGAAGTATCGCGACGCATGGTTAAGAAGGTCGCCAAAGAGAATGCTTTATTTTCGCTGGCCACCGCGCTTCCCGATATTGTGCCCTTCATTTCGCTTCCTTGGGCCATCGGCGAGTTTGCATCCGATACGGCCTTTCTGACGGCCAATCAGATCAGAATGGCTTTTCTGCTGGCTGCGGCCAGCGACCGGGATATCGGCTATCGGGAGCAGCGCAGCGAGATCGCGTCCATCGTTTTAGGCGCTTTCGGATGGCGCGCGTTGGCGCGTGAGTTGGTGGGGAAAATTCCTTTGGGAGGCGGTTTGATTCCCAAAGCGGCAATCGCCTATGCGGGAACCCGCGTGGTGGGTCTGTCGCTCGAGCGCTTTTATCGGGTCGGCTCTGCCTATACCCGCGAGGAGCGCCGTCAGGCTTACGTGGATGCGTTGGAGCGCGGAAAAACTTACGCCGCCTCGGTGCTCGAAGGTTTTAGACTCCCTGGGCGCTGACAAATTTCCTGTCCAATCTACGGCTGGACCGGCTCAAGGTAACGACGTTGCTCCAAAATTGATAGCACGCTTCAATGGTCCGCAGAAATTCGGACAGCCTGCTGGACTTCTTGATGAAGCAATTGCCGTTGAGCTTGTAGACGGTTCTGACGAATTTCGGATCGTCGGAACCTGCCGCTACGACGATGGGAATATGCATCAGCCCGGGTGTCGACTTAATCTCCTTCAATACACCCAGCGCCGAAATCCGGGGCTGCGATAAATCCAGGAAAACCAAATCCGGGGTCCGGACATTACTGTATTTGCCGGTCCGATGCACGTAACTGAGCGCATCCTCCCCCTCGTTGACACATCGAAGGCCGCGACTTACTCCCGCAGCTTTAAATGCCTCTACAGTTAATAGGGTATCGGCTGGATTACTTTGTACGACGAGCACTTCGATCTGCTTGCGCGATTTCGGCCCACGGAAATCGTTAGGTTTCCAGATGTTGGACATTGCCCCCCCTTGGGCCCGTCGCAGAAAGAGGGGCAACACCCACCATTCCGGATCAGGTTTCGTGTAGGCAGAATATCACGTGCCCTTTGCATTTAATAGTAAGGTGGCGAATACTCAATGAACTTATTAGAGGGTGTGAGTACTGTTAGTTCCAATCGGGAATACTAACGCCATTCCAGCAAAATGCGTTCTCTCGCGGGATCGGCCAAGCGCCCGCTGGATTCGTTCGAGCGTTTAGTGTAAGCTGGCAAAGAAAAGGCGAAACAATGAATCTAACGTTGGGGCTTTCAGATCGGGCCGGCCTCCAGCCGCGCGGCGGCATCGAGATATCCGTGGCGCACTTCGAGAAATGGATGGCGGACCCGGATTCGCCCATTCGCGCCATCCGGCATCAGGCCGCCCGCGAGGGCGAGTATATGGACATACCGCCAGAAGTGGCGCCGGCGCTCCGCGAGACCCTTTCCTCCCGCGGGATTCCGCGGCTCTTTACACATCAAGCCGAAGCCTTTCGCCTCTGCGCCGAAGGCAAGAACGTGGTGATTGTTACTCCTACGGCGAGCGGCAAGACGCTGTGCTACAACATGCCGGTGTTGCAGAAATTGATTGAGGACCCGGGCGCGCGGGCCATGTATCTTTTCCCCACCAAAGCGCTGGCTGAGGATCAGCTCCACGAGTTTCAGGCGGCCGTGGATGCCATGGGATCGGAAATTCGCGCGTTCACTTACGATGGCGACACTCCCCAGGACGCCCGGCGCGCCATTCGCGAGCGAGCCAATGTGGTGCTGACCAATCCCGATATGCTCCACAGTGGAATTCTTCCGCATCACACCAAGTGGGCGAAATGTTTCGAGAACCTGCACTACGTGGTGATCGATGAATTGCATTATTATCGCGGCGTGTATGGCAGCCATCTGGCGAACCTGCTGCGCCGGCTCAAACGGATCTGCGAGTTCTATGGCTCGACGCCGCGGTTCATTTGCTGTTCGGCGACCATCGCGAATCCCAAGGAGTTGGCCGAGGCGCTGGTGGAATCGCCTTTTGAACTTGTGGATCGCAACGGCGCACCCAGCGGCGAGAAGTATTTTGTCTTCTACAATCCGCCGGTAGTGAACCGGGCACTGGGAATCCGCCGCAGCTATTTGCACGAGACGCGGCGAATCGCGACGGAATTCATCGAGCGCCACCAGCAGACGCTCGTGTTTGCGAACAGCCGCCTGGCTACCGAAATCCTGCTGAAGTATCTGCGCGATGCCTGCGAGCGCGGTCCAGTGCCGGGCGACACGGTGCGCGGCTATCGCGGAGGTTATTTGCCGCGCGAGAGGCGCGAGATCGAGCGTAAGCTGCGGGACGGCCAGATCCGCGCTGTAGTGGCGACGAACGCGCTGGAGCTCGGCATCGACATCGGATCGCTGGACGCGGTAATCATGGCCGGATATCCGGGCTCGATCGCGTCATCTTGGCAGCGCGCGGGCCGGGCAGGGCGTAGGCAGACTGCCTCGCTCGCCGTGCTGGTCGCCTCCAGCGCTCCGCTGGATCAATACATCATCGAGCATCCCGAGTATTTCTTCGAGCGCTCGCCCGAACACGCGCACATCAACGCCGACAATTTGGAGATCCTGATTAATCATCTGAAATGCGCGGCGTTTGAACTGCCGATCCGCGATGGCGAGAAGTTCGGCCCGCACGATCCCGCGGAATTATGCCGCTTTCTGGCCGAAGAGGCTGGGCTGCTACACCACTCGGCTGGCTCCTGGCATTGGACCTCGGATACTTACCCGGCCGATGCCGTGAGCCTACGGGCGGTATCCAGCGATAACTTTGTCGTGGTGGATATTACCGGCGAGCACCAGGTGATCGCTGAAGTATCTTTCCCTCTCGCGCTCGAAACTCTGCACGAGAAAGCGATTTACTTGCATGCGGCCCGGCAATACCAGGTGGAGCGGTTCGATTACGACGGGCGGAAGGCCTACGTGAGCCGCGTGGACAGCGACTATTTCACCGACGCGATCGATTACACGCAGGTGAAAGAGCTGGAGGAATTCGAATCGCGCGAGGTGAACGGAGCGCGGGCTGCCCATGGCGATGTGCGCGTGAACACGCAAGTGGTCGGCTTCAAGAAGGTGCGGTTTTATACGCTGGAGAATGTAGGCGCGGGAAATCTGTCAATGCCGGAGCGGGAGATGCAGACCACGGCGTTCTGGCTGCGGTTTCCCGAGAGCTTTCTGGCGCGTTTCCCGGATTTGACACCCACCGAAAAGCAGAACGGGCTCACAGGTCTGGCGAATGTGTTGCGAACCGTGGCGGCGCTGCTGCTGATGTGCGATCCGCACGATCTGGGGATCGCGATCGCCGAAGATATTTCAAAGGGCGCGCGCAGCTTCGAGCCGGATTTGTTTCTGTTCGACAATTATCCGGGTGGAATCGGGCAGAGCCAGCCGCTGTTCAAGCTGACGTCGAAACTGCTGGCGGGCGCGCTGGAAGTGCTGCATTCCTGCACTTGCGATGCCGGGTGTCCGGCTTGCGTGGGACCGGTGGGCGAAGTGGGCGAGCGCGGCAAGGAGACGGCGGCCCGGATTTTGAGCGAGCTCTCCAAAAATTAGGGACAGTGCACTCAAATACCAATTTACGCGGCTTGGTCATGCCCTCCGTAGCAAAGAATCGGCATCCGTGCATGTCTCGGCTCACCATACTGCGAGCGTCGATCCGGTTATACCGCTTCAACATGAGTGACCGGTGGGCGAATTACAGCGCGGCGTAGCGGGTTAGCACCACCTTCGATTCCTCGATCGCGGCGCGCACTTCGGGGCTGGTGAGCGCATCCAGTTCCCGCCGCCGGCTGGCTTTCAAACGGGTATGAGCGCGCTCCAGCTCAGCGGTGCAGAATCCGGGATGGCACATGAATTCGGTGATCCCTTCCGGAAGCCGCCGAATCAGCTTCGCGAGCCGGGCGGCATCATAGCGTCCGGTGATCGCAAAGCCCGCGAAATGGTCGGTACTGCGGCAGCCGTGCCGTTTCAACACGCCCGGCAAAAGCCCCGCCAGAGGACGCCGGACCCAGGGGATCTTGAATTCCTCGGACAGGCGGGCGACGGCTTCGAGAACCGGAGGCAACAAATGAGTGTGCTTGTGAGTATCCAGATGAGTGGGCCTGATGCCTGCGTCCGTAACCTTGCCGATCTGACGGGCGAGCTCATCGTAGATCCGGATCCGCCCTAGCCCTGCCACCAGGCGCGCCACCGTCGCCGGATAGCCCTCGCTTCCCACCAGCACCAGATGGACGCCGACATCCAGTTCCGGATTTTGGCGCGCCAGCCCCACAGCGTGATCGAACGCCGCGCCCGTCGCCATCAACGTGGTCGCGGTAAGAATCCCCTGGCGATGCGCGTGCACAATGCCCTCGTTGACGTCGCGCGTAAAGCCGAAGTCATCGGCATTCGTAATCAGGTATTTCAAAACAGGCCGAGCTTGATGCGCAGAAACTTCTTCGGATTGGCACGGAAATCCTGCATGAGCCCGTGCATCTCGCGCGTGGCCCCGCTCAGGTTGTCGTACAACTGCGGGTTGACCAGTAGTTGCCCGATAGTGCCCTGTCCGGAGTTGATCTTGTCGATGGTAAGGTCGATCTTCGCGATGGTATCCACCAGTTCTTTGTGCAGCTCGTCGCTTTTCAGCAGCTTTCCGGCGGTCCCTTGTCCGGCATTCAGATCCTGGATGATCTTGTCGGCGTCGGCGATGGTCTTGTGCAGCTCGTCATAGACCGCCGGATCCTTCAGGAATTTGCCGGCTGCGCCCTTGCCGTCCTGCAGGTCCTGAAGCAGGCTGTCGACCCGCGCCATCGTCTTGCGGAAATCGTTATACGCCTCCGGACTGTACAGCAGCTTTCCCAGCGTGCCCTGGTCGCTGTTCAGCGTATCGGCCAGCTGCTTGACCTCATCCACGATCGCCAGGAAATGGTTGTAAAGAGTCTCATCCACCAGCAGTTTACCGATGCTGCCTTTCCCCGATTCCACTATCCCAGTGATGCGATCCAGGCGCTCAACAATGACATTTACCTTTTCGACCGTGCCTTGCAAAGCTGTCAGTACGGCGTAGCCTTGCTGCACCACGTTCTCGAATTCCGCCGTATTCAGGCTGGGAATTTCCTGGCCGGCTCGGATCGTCATATCGCTCTTGCCGGACTTGATGTTGATGTATTTGGTGCCCAGGATATTAGCGGCGCTGATGGATGACACCGAATCCACAGGAATGGATTTCAAGGAGTGCTCCGGGATTTCCATTTCGATGCGCACCAGGCGTTGAGGATCCTTGGAGCCGGACAGGATGATCTGCTTGACCTTGCCGACCGGGATGCCATCCAGGTTCACGGGAGCGCCAATCGTTAAAGCCGCGGCGTCCGACAGATAGGTGTATAAAGTCGCCTTCGATTCGAAGATATTGGTCTGGCCGGTCACCAGGAAGATCACGAGCGCCAAAATGGCCATCGCAGCGATGGCCATCAGGCCAACCTTCAATCGCGCCCACTTTGCTTTAGTCTGAATCGCCATAAATTACCGAATGTTTGGGCACGAACTTCGAGATGTAGGGATCCGCCGAGGCTTCCAACTCCGCCTGGACGCCCTCAAAGATGAGACGTCCCTCTTTCATGACCATAAATGTCGTGTGAGTCGGATTCGAGCCGTTGTGGTTTCCAGCCCCGTTTTCGGAAACCGGCTCCAGCTGTCCATGCGTGCGATTGTAGCGAAAATTGGCCATCAGCTGCCCATCTTGATATCGTTGCGTGACAATTAGACTCGCGGTGTTCTTGGAATCCCGCTCCTTCGCGATCAAAGCCATGATCGTGTTAGCGGTGATAGGATCTAGCCCGGCGGTCGGAGAATCATAGAAAACCAGCGGCGGCTCGGTGACCACCGCTCGCGCGATGCCGACGCGCCTGCGCATGCCGCCCGACAATTCGCTGGGAAACTTATCGAGGGTGTGCTCCAATTCAACGAATCGAAGCGCGTCCACCACCTTAGCGTCGATCTCGCTTTGTGGAACGTCGTGCAGCCGGCCGTTGATCAGCGGATAGGCTACATTCTCGGCGACCGTAATCGAATCGAACAGGCCGCCTTCTTGAAACAGCACGCCCACCTGGCTGCGGATATCGAATAGTTCGCGCTCCTGCAATTGCGTGATATCGCGGCCGAATAAATAAATGTGCCCCGAGTCGGGCCGGATGAGGCCCAGGCAGGCCTTAAGCAGCGTAGTCTTGCCGCTGCCCGCGGCGCCCAGCACTACGCGTGTCTCGCCGGCGCCCATCTGGAACGAGACTCCTTCCAAAGCGACCACTTCATCGAAATTCAGGCTGACGTTTTCGACGCGCAGCAGGTGCTCGACGGCGGGCGTATTGGGAGCTGTGGCCATCACTGCAGGTTCACAAAGATTCGAGTCAATAACGCGGTGATAACGAACACCCACACCGAGGCGACCACTACCGCCTTGGTCGTGGACAGGCCGACGCCTTGCGTCCCGCCCGTGGTGTTGAGGCCGTAAAAGCACCCCACCACCGAAATAACGAACGCGAAGACGAAAGGTTTGAGGAGGCCTTGAACGATATCGTTATACTGCAGAATTTGATAGGCGCTGGTCCAATATTGGGAAGTCGTCAAGCCGATCGAGAGGGAGGCGATCACGTATCCTCCGAACAATCCCACAAAGTCCGCGATGATGGTCAGCAGCGGCAGCATCACGCAGGTGGCGATCATGCGAGGCGTCACCAGTTTCTGAATCGGGTCCGTTCCCAGCGCGCGCATGGCGTCGATCTGTTCGGTAACGCGCATCGAACCCAGCTCGCTGGCAATGCCGGAGGCGTTGCGTCCGGCCACCAGCAGCGCGGTCAGAACCGGGCCTAATTCGCGAACCAGAGTAAGCGAGACGATCTGCCCCACCTGATCGGACGCGCCGTATTGCGCCAGCGCACGCGCCATTTGCATGGTGATCACCAGCCCGCTGAAAAACCCGGTGAGTATGACGATCGGCAGACTCCCGACGCCGATATTATCCATCTGAAGAGCGATGTCGTCGGCGTAGTGAGGAGAGCGGAAGACGTTTCCAATAGCCCGTCCAGCCAAAATATAGAAGTCTCCCAGCGCTGCAATGGGCGCCTTCAGGAAATCGAGCAAACGGGCTCCCTCATTTCCCCGATGCTACCATAAAAGGGTTCATTTTCCCGACCGCAGGAATGCACGCGCATGCACGCAAATGAATGCCGCTTGGCGCTGTATTCGTTCTGGTTGTGTCTGGCGTTGCCTGCCTTTGCCCAGGTAAGCGTCCGCCAGGACTTCCTTTCGCTGCCGGCCTACGAGGAAACTCTTCCGGATCCCGATCCGCCGTTTCCGGTGTTCGCACCCGCGGATCCGCAAGTGCATCCCTACACCCTGCGGAATGGATTCACGAAGAAACGCAGCGATCATGAGTGGCGCGCCCTCCGGCTTGAAAACGAATATCTGAGCTGCATCGTGCTGCCGGATTTGGGCGGCCATCTCTATTCCTGCAAAGACAAGTTGAGCGGCCGCGAGATGTTTCACGCCAACCCGTCGGTGAAGAAAGCAGCGGTTGGGCTACGGGGAGCCTGGGTTGCCATGGGTATCGAGATGAATTTCCCAGTGGGGCACACCTGGACCGCCGTGTCGCCGGTCGACTTCGCCACCGTGCAAAATTCCGACGGCAGCGCGTCGATCTGGGTCGGAAACATCGATCGCGTGGATGAAATGCAGTGGCGCGCCGAATTCGTATTGCGGCCCGGCTCCGCCGTTCTGGAGCAGAACGTATATTTCGAGAACCGCAGCCAGCTCCGCCATCGTTACTATTGGTGGAACAACGCCGGCATCGCGCGAGTGGATGACAAGACGCGGTTCATTTATCCCACTCATCTGATTGCCAGCCACGGCCGCACCGACATCGACACCTGGCCGGTGAACTCCGCAGGTGTGGATATGAGCCTAGTCGGCAACCACAAAGGCGATGGCGTCGCTCTGTTCGCGTACGAATCTCATGAGCCTTTCATGGCCGTCTATCATCCGTCGCTGCGTACCGGAACAGTGCATTATGCCGACGCCGCCCAACTGCCCGGGAAAAAGGTGTGGTCCTGGGGACGGGAAGGCGACAAATGGGCGGCGGCCGAGTTGTCCGACAACAACACCAGCTACATCGAAATGCAGGCCGGCATTTTCGAAAATCAGGAGACCTACGAGTTTTTACAACCGGGCGAAACGCGAAAGTTCACCGAATACTGGATGCCGCTTCGGGAGTTGGGCGGCGTGTCCAGAGCCAACCTGGAAGGCGTGTTGAACCTGGCGCGAAGCCCCGCTCCCGACGGGCGCGTCCAACTGGCCATAGAGTTAAATGCGAATCACAAAATTCCCCACGCCAGATTGCGAATTGTGGACGGCGCCCGCGTAGTGTTTGAGGAAAGCGCCAACCTCGACCCGTCGGTAACCTACGCGAAGATCCTGAAGGGATTGGCCCCGGCGCCCGAATATACGTTTCAGTTATTGGACCAAGCAGGTACGGTCCTGTTAACGCATACCGAGAACCAATATGACGCTCGATCGCCCCAGGACGTGAAGTTAGGCGCGCAGCCGGCTTCGGGTCCAGTACGGGAGAATCTGAACAGCGCAGCCGATTTCCTGAAGCTGGGACACTTTAACGAACTACAGGGACGCCCGGTAATCGCTCGTTCGGCCTACCGGGAAGGGCTCGATCGTTTTCCCGGCGATGCGGAGCTGAACCGCGCGATGGGGCGTTTCGATTTGAGCGAGAATCGGCCGGAAGAAGCATCCATGCTGCTGGCCCGCGTACCGGCCGGCGCTAGAGACGATGAATTTCGCTATTATCTGGGCGTCGCTTATGCGGCGCTCGGTAACGACGCCATGGCTCGTCCGGAGCTCGAATCCGTCAGCGCGCGGCAGCCATTTCATGCACCCGCTACGCTAGCGTTGGCCGGCTTGTTGGCTCGCGCTCAAGATCAGGCCGGCGCGTTGAAGCTGATCGAAAACGTCTTCGCGATCCATCCCGGCATGCTGCGCGCGGGCGAGATCGAAGTGGCCTTGCTCCGGCGCCTGGAACAACCCGAGCAGGCGCGCCTGCGGCTGTCGATCTTGCGGACCATAGATCCAACCAACTCGGCCCTCCGTTATGAAGCGGTCCTGTTAGGGCAGGACGATCCAGCGCTTTGGCCGCATCTGGGCGCCGATCCCGAACGGGTGTTGAACCTGGCGGCCGGTTATCTGGATCTGGGATTCTACGACGACGCTCTCGCTTTGCTCAGCCGCAAATATCCGGCTCCGCCCGATATTCTCACCTCGGAACCCGGAGCCGTGTTGCCGCAGAATCACCCGCTGGTCGCCTACTATCGCGCCTACTGCATCATGAAGCTGGGCCGCTCTTCCCGCAACGACCTGGACCAGGCGTCCGATTCTCCCACCGGGTACGTGTTCCCCAGCCGGCCTTCGACATTTCCAGTCTTGCGGTATGCGCTTCAGCAGAATCCTTCCGATGCGACGGCGCTTTTCTTGCTCGGCGAACTGTATCTGGCGTCGGAGGATATAGACCGAGCCGTCGATGCCTGGCAGCAGGCCCGCGGCTTGGGATTTCACAGGCCGGAGCTGTACCGCGATCTCGGCCGCGCCTTGTTGGAACTGAAAAAGGACGCCAAATTGGCGCTGCCGGTTTACCAGGAAGGATTGAAAATCGCCCCCGCCGATAGTGAATTGCAGAAAGGGCTCCAAGGCGTATACACAATGGTGACTGGCTCGAAGCCTGCTGCCCCCGCCGCGGATTCGGCGCCTCCTGGCATCCAGGCCGACCTGTCGTCACCCGGCGCAGCCGCCAGGTACGCGCTGGGATTGCTAGGCGACGGGCATGTCGATGAAGCATCCGCCGTGTTTCAAGCAGCGAATTTTCCTGGCGAGAAGCAGGAGCAGTTGGTTCGTGAAGCTTACATCGAGGTTCAAGTGCAGCGAATCGTGGTTTTGGCGCGTGCGAGAAAATGCACCGAGGCGGAAACCGTCGAAGATCACCTTGGCGACGAAGATCCGAACCTGGCGTTCACCTTCCGCGGTTTCGGGCCTATCTTAAAGGACCTGCGCATCCAATACGACCTGGCCGGAATCGAGGCAGCATGCGGGCGTGAGAAGAACGCGAAGAAGATTTGGGCGAAGCTGGCTAAGGCCGCCAAGGATGTATCCGATCCGGATTTCGTGATCCCGATTCTCGCTGCCGCCAGGATCGAATCCGCGGCGGACCTGAGGGCGCGGATCGATAGCGCGCTCGAGCAAGTCCGGTCCGCTCTCAAGACCGGCGCGGATCGTTCAACCCTCCTCTATTCGCAGGGAATGTTGCTGCGCGCGGTGGGACGCGAAGGGGAGGCGCAGAAGTCGCTGGGCGAGGCCCTGGCTTCGAACCCACCGGCGATGGTGGGCTATCTTGCGCTCAAAGCCCTACGCGAAAAATAACCTACAAACGCACGATTTTTGGCGACGGATATTTCTTCAGCGCATTCCGCGTGTCCACAATCAAGCGTGAATTCTTCACAATCGCGGGATAGTCGAACTTCGCATGGTCGGTCACCACCACCACGCAATCGGCCTCGGAAGCCATGCTATTGGGATCTTCCGCCTTCAAATGGTGGCCATCCAGGCGAATGCTGGGGACGAACGGATCGCTGTAAGTGACCCGCGCGCCGCGTCGTTCGAGCAGCAGAATTATATCCAGCGCGGGCGATTCCCGTACGTCATCGATGTCGCGCTTATAAGCCACGCCCAATATATGGATGTGCGAGCCTTTTACCGGCTTGCTGTGATCGTTCAGCGCGTTCTGAATTTTGTCCACCACGAAGTGCGGCATCTGCCCGTTGATATAGCCGGCCAACTCGATGAAGCGCGCTTCGATCCCGGCCTGCTTGGTTTTCCACGACAGATAAAACGGATCGATGGGAATGCAGTGGCCGCCCAAACCCGGGCCCGGATAGAAAGGCATGAAGCCGAACGGCTTGGTGGCCGCCGCGTCGATCACTTCCCAGACGTTGATGCCCATCCGGTCGCACATCAGAGCCATTTCGTTGACCAAGCCGATGTTGATCATGCGAAAAGTATTCTCCAGCAGCTTTACCATTTCAGCCACGCTGGTGGAGCTGACCGGAACCACGGTTTGGAGTGCCTGGCCATAAAACAGGGCCCCTAGCTTGGTGCATGCCGGCGTGATCCCGCCCACCACTTTGGGTATGTTCGAAGTCTGGTATTTGGGGTTTCCAGGATCGACGCGCTCCGGAGAAAAACACAGGAAGAAATGTTCGCCCACCTTCAAGTCCGGCCGTTCCAGCATCGGAAGAACCAGCTCATCGGTGGTGCCTGGATAGGTGGTCGATTCGAGAATCACCAGCTTGCCGGGACCGAAATATTTGGCGGTTTCCTCGCATGCCGAGACAATAAAACTCATGTCGGGATCTTTGGTTTTGCGCAGCGGCGTGGGGACGGCGATGTTGATGGTATCGAGATCCGCCACCACCGAGAAATCGGTGGTCGCCCGAAACTTCTTGGTTTCCACCATGGCCCGAAGAGTTTCGCCGGGAACATCCTGCACATAGGATTCGCCGCGATTCAGCTTTTCCACCTTGTCTTCCAGCACGTCGATTCCGGTGACCGAGAATCCGGCCTTGGCGAATTCCATCGCCAGCGGCAATCCCACATAGCCCAGCCCGATGATTCCGACGCGGGCGGCGCGAGTCTTGATTTTCTCTTCGAGAATGGCCGCGGTAGTTAGTGAAGCAGTCTGCATACGATCTGTAACGAGTTTACCCTGTAAGGGCTGCCCCGCGTAAGGGCTGCCCCGCGCGTGCTACATTTATCGAATACAAATCGGTCACACCGTTGGTGGCCAAGTTCATCAATTTGAAATCGGAGCGTGGTATCAAGAAGGACTGAATTCGCTCTCGTGCTGACGGAACGCTAATCCCACTGAGAAAGGGTTTTTATGAGAGGACTCATCAGCAAGAACTATGGTTTTTTACAGCGGGTATTGATGAGCGCTGCGATCTGGGCGCTAATTTTGACGCACATTCCTGCGCGCGCCCAACAGATCCTCGGAGCCATCACTGGAACCGTGCGGGACTCCTCCGGCGCTGTAGTCGGAGACGTAGCCGTCACTGCTCGAAATCTTGCCACCAACCTGAGCGTCACCGCCCATTCGCAATCCACCGGCTCGTATTCGATCTCCAACCTGCCGGCCGGAACGTATGAGCTCACTTTCACCAAAGAGGGCTTCGAGACCGAACGGCACACTCAGGTGCTGGTCAACGGCGATCGCACCAGTACCGTCGATGCCGATCTCAAGATCGGTGCGGTTAGCACCAGCGTCGACGTCCTGGCCACGCCGCTTATGAATCAGGTGGACACCACCAACGGGTACGTGGTTGACCAACTGACCATTGAAGAGACGCCGCTCGGCACCGGCAGCTTTACGCAGCTCGCCATCCTGAGCCCCGGCGTGCACGCTGATTTCCTGGGCGGCTCCGGCAGCAACACGGGCCTCGGCAATCAGGCCATCTTCGCCAACGGCCAGCGCGACACCAGCAACAGCTTTTCATTAAACGGCATCAGCACCAATAACCTCTTCAACGGCAACTCCACTAGCCAGGTGGGCGAGAATCGCTTCGTCCTGAACACCGGCGAGAACTTTGGCGCCGGCGGGAACATCCAAACCAGTACATCGGTGACCGACGCCATCGGGCAGGCGCTGCCCACCCCGCCCGCGGAAGCGATTCAGGAGATCGCCGTCAATTCCGCCATGTACGATGCCACGCAGGGCGCCAACAGCGGCGCGCATATCAGCGTAATAACCAAATCGGGCACCAACGCTCTCCACGCCGAGCTCTACGAGAAGTTCCAGAACAGCGATATGAACGCGGCGCCATTCTTCTATAACGCTTCGCCCGCCATCATCGACAAAGTGCCGTTCTTAAATCGCAACCAATTCGGCGCCACCCTCGGTGGTCCCATCAAGAAGGACAAGCTTTTCTACTTCCTCTCCTATCAGGGCGTCCGAATCGCCGACGCCTCCAGTTCCACCCAGGATGCCACCGTGCCGCTGGGTCTCACTGACGATCGCAGTACGCAAGGAATCATCAACGCCATCCAAAGCAGTTACAAGCAAACCCTCAGCGCCAGTCAGATCAGCCCGCAAGCGCTGGCCATGTTGCAGGCCAAGCTCCCCAGCGGCGGCTATCTGATTCCGAGCGCTCAAATCACCAATCCTGCCCTGGCGAGCGCGCTCGGCTACGATGTTGTAGTTCAAGGACCCAATACCCAATCGAGCGTCGATCAAGGAATCGCCAACATCGACTATGTTCTGAGCGACAAGGATCGTCTGTCTGGTAAGTATTACGTTCAGCAGAATCCCACCTCGAATGCTTTCGGCGCGGTCGGAAGTTTTCTTGGATTTCCGCAGCAGCTTTCCTCCGGCAGCCAGGTGGTTTCGCTGAATAATACCGTCATCTTTACTCCCTCGTTGACCTGGGAACAGCGCGCCGGCTTCAATCGCATGCGCGCCTACTCGACTACCGGCCAGGCTTTCACGCCGGGCGACTTCGGAATTAATACGCTGGGCGCCACTGCGTTTCCACAATTCGAAATCGGCAGCGCTGATCCCACCATCGGCAAGGAGCTCGAATTCGGCCCCAGCGTCAGTTTCGGCAATGCCGGCATGGTCCAGAACCAGTGGGAATATGGGACGACGCTGCACTGGGTAAAAGGCCGCCACTCGCTGCAATTCGGCATGAACTGGGATTATACGCAGCTCAATATTCTCAATAACAATGTCAACAGCGACCTGATAGACTTCAAGACCTTCGTCAGTTTCGTCGAAGGCGCGGTCCGCCCCGGCACCTACTCCGAGGCTTTCACTGGTACCGGGACTCGTTACTACCGTGCCAACACCGGCGGCGCGTTCGTCAACGACAATTACAAGATTCGCAGCAATCTGACTGTCACCCTCGGTCTGCGATGGGATTACGACGGCCCGTTCTCGGAAAAATATGGAAGGCTCACGGCCTTCAACGGCAACCTGTATTCCTACAACGCTGCCACCGACACCATCGTTAACTCCGGACTCGAAATCGCAGGGAATAATCCTACCTTCGCCACGCCTGGCGCGAGCGACTCTTTGCTCAAACAGCGGCAATGGGGTTTGGCTCCACGCATTGGCATCGCGTGGTCGCCACTTCCGAAGTTGACCGTACGAACCGGGTTCGGCATCTATTACGATCGCGGTGAATTCTTTAGCGAGTTCTCGCCGCCCGCGGGCTCGGGCTTCAACGGTCCATTTGGCGTGACCTTGGCGCCGCCCTTTGTTTCGCCCATCTTCGCCGCCACCGGAGCGACTTTAGCGGCTCCGTTTGGGACTACTCCAGCGCCCCAACCCGCCGGCAGCGCGGCCGCGTTTCAAGCGTTGCTGCCGAACATCGCCCAGACCATATCGGGCGCCTACCCCGCCGGGAACAAGTTCGGTCCGTTGCTCTTTGGCGGCTACGACATCAACAACAAGCTTCCTTACACCGAAAACTGGACTTTCGACCTACAATACCAGCCTTCCAATAGCTGGCTGTTCAGCGCCGGCTATGTCGGTAACCATGGCCAGCACGAGATTCTGCCAATTCCCTTCAATCAGCCGCAGATCGCAACCCCGACCCATCCAGTGAACGGTCAGATCTACTCCTACGGAGGCGTTAACCTCAACAATCTCAATCTCGAGCCAATCTCCACTCCCGAATTCTCCGGCAACGCGCCCATCCGCGTCCCCTATATCGGCTACGACATGAATTCCGTGCTTTACGAGGCCGAGGGCGTTGCCAATTACGATGCCCTTCAGCTTCAGGTTCGCAAGCGGCTCTCGTTTGGCCTGCAACTTACCGCTAGCTACACCTGGTCGCACGCCCTCGATGAGCAAAGCGGTTTGGGCCTCTTTTTGACGGGCAACAATCCCAGCACTCCCAGGTCGAGCTATGGCTCGGCTGACTTCGATCAGACCCACGTGTTCCTGGTCAACTATAGTTACGCCATTCCGAAGATAACTTCCCGCAAAATGCTCGGGGGCTTCATTAATGGATGGATCATCGGAGGGCAGACCGTAGCCCAAAGCGGACAGCCTTATAGCGTCTATGACTACTCCGGCTCGGTCGGAAGCTTGTACTACGGCACGGACATTTATATATCCAACCCAATAGTGCCGTTAAAGCCGGGCGTCACAGCCAAGCAGGCCGAGCTCCAGGGAACCACCGGAGTAAACGCGGGCCAGCCCGTTTTGAACGCCAACGATTTCGCTCCCCAATTCGTAGCCCCGGGGACCAACGGCGTGCCCCCTTGCGACTCGTCCGGTTGTGATATCTATGAGTCGCTCTTCGGAGCAACTGGGCGCAATCTGTTTCGCGCTCCCTTCCAGGTGCGATTCGATATGACCATCGGAAAGGAGTTCGCTTTCCACGAGCGCTACCAGCTGCGGTTCAGTTTCGACGCGTTTAATGTCTTCAATCACCCCGATTTTGACGCACCCAATAACCAAGTCACCTTCTTCCCGGGCTTTTCGCCGCCGCCGGTGTATCCGCCTCAAGGCGCCCTGGGGGTGATCCAGCACACGCTTGGAAGCTCGCGCTTCCTGCAGCTTTCCATGCACCTCCGGTTCTAGTACAGTAGGGCAGGCCCACCGGCCTGCCGACTCCATTGATGATGCATCACGTCCTGGTTTACGCTGATTCGCTGACCTGGGGAATCATTCCGAACACGCGCAAGCGGCTGCCTTTCGACCAACGCTGGCCGGGTGTCCTCGAGAATAGATTGACCGCTCTCGGTCATCGCTTGCGAGTTATTGAAGATTGCCTGAACGGCCGGCGCACAGTTTGGGAAGATCCCTTCAAGCCGGGACGCAATGGCTTGGAAGGCTTGGCCCAGCGCATCGAGATGCATTCGCCTCTATCGCTCGTAATCCTGATGCTCGGCACCAACGATTTTCAGTTTTCGCATCCCTACAATAACGCCTGGTCGGCGGCCCAGGGCATCGCCACCTTGGTGAATGAAATCAGGAAGGCGCCGATTGAGCCGGGCATGCCGGTGCCTCCGATTCTGGTGGTCTGCCCGCCGCCGATTGACTCCCCCAAGGGCGTCCTGGCCGCGAAATTTTCCGGCGCCGCCCAGCGTTGTGCCGGCCTCAGCGAAGCCTACCGCGCCGCGTGCTGTGATATTGGCTGCCATTTCTTCGACGCGGCCAGCGTGACCACCGCCAGCCGGGTGGATGGTATTCACCTCGATCGAGACCAGCATCTGACGCTCGGAAGCGCCTTGGTGGACGTCGTGGACCCGATCTTGTCAGCCATTAATGCCTCCCTTTGCGAATAAAGTTCAAATAATCTTCTGACTGGCCGATATGCATAAGCCGAGGGTTTTTATGACGATCCAACCTATTTCAAGCGCGCCGCCGACTCAACCGGTGGCTCCGTCCCTACGGTCATCGACTCCAAAACCAGCCCCGCCGGCACCACAGGCCGCAAATACTACGGACTCCGTTACTTTAAGCAGCGTAGCTCAAGCCATGGCCGCTACTCTGCAGGAAAATACGGAGACGCCGGCCCAAACTGCCCAGGAAGCCAGGAATGGCGATACTCAGGCGCAAGCACTACTCGCCGCGGAGGCGGCCGCCAGGTAATTACGCTTTGCGAAGCCCCCCAGGGAGCCGTGCCATACTTAGATCTGGGGTTTTGGGGCATTGAATCGAGAGAATCCAACGCAAGTTGCCGTGCTCGGCTTGGGTTACGTCGGGTGCGTGACAGCGGCCTGTTTGGCCAGCCTGGGACATCGGGTGCTGGGGATCGATCGCGATCAGCACAAGGTGGACAACGTTCTCAATGGCCGCGCGCCCTTTTACGAGCCCGGTCTGGATGAACTGGTCCGCGAAAACACCGCCGCGGGACGATTATCGGCTGCCAGTTCGGCGGATGGGATCGCGGACTCCGATATCGCGCTCCTCTGTGTCGGCACGCCCTCGGAAAAGAATGGAAATCTCGGCCTGGGGCAGCTGCGCCGCGCTATTGAAGAGATCGCCGCCGGGGTTTCAAATCGCTCCAAGCCGCTGACCATCGCCATCCGCAGCACGGTCTTTCCTGGCACCTGTGAAGAAGTGGTATTGCCGGCCTTCGCGGGCCACAGCAACGTCGCGGTGGTTTCGAATCCCGAATTCCTGCGGGAAGGTTCCGCGGTCAAGGATTTCGTCGAGCCCTCTCTGGTAGTGGTCGGCGGGTCCGATGCACAGGCCGTTCGGCGCGTGGCTGACCTTTACGCGCCCCTGGGCGTAAAGCCTTGCCTGGTTTCCCTGCGCACCGCCGAAATGATCAAGTACGCCTGTAACGCCTTTCACGCGCTGAAGATCTCCTTCGCCAACGAAGTCGGAGCATTGAGCGAAAAACTTGGCATCGACTCTCACGAGGTCATGAAAACTCTGTGCCAAGACGTGAAACTCAACGTTTCGGCCGCCTATCTCAAGCCCGGATTCGCATTCGGCGGCTCCTGCCTGCCCAAAGACCTGCGCGCCTTGACCTACCGGGCCGGCCAGTTGGATTTGAAACTCCCTCTCCTCCAATCCGCTCTGCCGAGCAACGAACAACATTTGCAGCGCGCCATCGAAGCCGTTTTGGACCTGCCGGCCAAGCGGATCGGCGTCATCGGATTGGCTTTCAAAGAGAACACCGACGATCTTCGCGAGAGCCCGGTGGTGACTCTCCTGGAGCAACTGATCGGCAAGGGCCGGGACGTGAAGGTTTTCGATCCCCACATCCGCTTGGATGAAATCTACGGGACAAATCGAAACTTCATCCTGGAAAGCATCCCGCACATCGGACGCCTGCTGGTAAGCAACGTCGATCAGATTCTGATCTGGGCCGACCAATTGGTTCTGGCTCAAAAACAAGATGCAGCAATAATGGATCGTATTTCGGAAAGAGGCCTGCCGATCGTGGATCTGGTGCGCGGCTCTCTGAAAGCGTCCGTGGCGAACTCCGCTCTTTCTCCGGCTGGCGATTAAGCCCATGCTTTATGCCGCAGCCGTGTTTCTAATGCTTTACCATGGGGGAGCCGATAGCATTAACGATAGGACTGGCGCAGACAACGGCACCCGAGCGTAGTTACTCGTACACCAGGAACGTGCCGCGCGGTCCGGCGCCCTTTAACAAGCAGGCCAGATGATCCGGCTGTTCAGAGTCTTTATTCCCACCAGTGTCGTCGCTCTACTGGTTTCGGAAATCATCCTAACCTACACATGTTACGTCGTGGCGACCTTCCTGATGATGGATGTCGCTCCGGAAGTCTTCCTGATCGACGACAATGGGTGGCTTCGAATCGCCATCGTCGTGGGCTGCCTCATGTTCGGCATTTACTTCCACGACCTGTATACCCAATTCCGTATCCGCTCCCGAATCTTGCTGTTCCAGCAGGTGATCGTGGTAGTGGGGGTCACCTTCCTGACCCAGGCCTTATTGGTGTACCTGAAGCTTCAGGATCTCATTCTGCCCACCTGGGTGATGATCACCGGCAGCGCGCTCACCCTGGTTCTTCTTCCCGTCTGGCGCATTATTTTCAGCACGGTGGTTATGAAGGCCATGGGCTCCGAGCGCGTGCTTTTCCTCGGAACCTCTTCCGTATCCCAGGAAATCGTGCAGTATTTGGCGGAGCATCCCGAAACCGGCCTGACCGCCATCGGATACATCGACAACCTGGAGCCTGGCGCGGAGCTCGCCGGCGCCAAATTGCTGGGCCGGATCTCGGATCTCGAGACCATCGTCGGCCAGTTCCGGCCGGATCGCATCGTGGTCGGAATGGCGGAGCGCCGGGAGCGTCTGCCAGTGAACCAGCTTCTGGAATTGCGTCTCTCGGGCATTCACATCGAAGATGCGCTGACCACCTATGAATCCACCTTCGGACGAATTTCCACCCGCGAGCTGCGCCCTTCGCAGCTGATTTTCTCCGCCGAGCTGGGGCCTAATCCAAACCGCGTTCTGCTGCAATCGGTCTATTCGATGACTATCGCCTTCGTTGCGGCTGTGATCGCGCTGCCGATAATGGCGCTGGTTGCCATTGCCGTCAAGCTTTCTTCGTCCGGACCGGCGCTCTATCGGCAACAACGGGTGGGCAAGAACGATGTTCCCTTCATGCTCTATAAATTCCGGTCGATGTACGCCGATGCCGAGGCCCAAAGCGGCGCGGTATGGGCCAAGCGGGACGACCCGCGCATTACACCGGTGGGAAAATGGCTCCGCAGGCTGCGGCTGGATGAGTTACCGCAGTTGTTCAATGTTCTGAAGGGCGACATGTCCGTGGTTGGCCCGCGCCCGGAGCGCCCCGAATTCGTCGCCGAACTGGAGCGCAGTATCCCCTATTACCGCCAGCGGCACTGCATCAAGCCTGGAATTACAGGCTGGGCGCAGATCAATCACAAATACGGCGACACGATCGAGGACACTATCGTGAAGCTGGAGTACGATCTTTACTACATCAAGAACCTGGCCCCCGCGCTGGATGGCTTCATTATGTTTCACACCGCGAAAGTCATGCTGCTGTCGCGGGGATCGCAGTAGCGGAGTACCGGCGACCAATCCCGCCGTTCAGCGCTCCCGGCTCCAGGACTCCAGTTCCGACGCTACGCGCTCAATTACATCACCCCACTCATGCGGACGCTGCTGGCGAAAAATCCTCAGGGACGGATACCACGGGGTATCCGCGCGATCCATCAGCCAGCGCCAGTCGGAAGTATAGGGCAATAACAGCCACGTTGGTTTATTCAGCGACCCGGCTAAGTGCGCAACCGCGGTATCCACCGTAATTACCAGATCCAAAGCGGAAATGACAGCCGCCGTCTCGCCGAAGTCTCTCAATTCCTCCGGCAGACTCGAGATTCCCGCTGGAGCATCCGCGGCGGCCGGGCCCACTTGTAAACTCCAGCACTGAATGCCAGACAGGCCCGTGAGCGGCACAAGCCAACCAGCCGCGAGCGATCGGGCCTCATCGTGATAGCGCCTTGGATTCCCTGCCCACACCACGCCGGCGTTTTTCCGCTCCGTTCGCAGCCGCGCCGCCCATTTGTCTTGCATAGCGGGCGGAATCGAAAAACGAGCCGGAGCTGGAATCGATTCCAACTCCGTGCCGAAGCGCTGAGGCAGGCTCATGAAAGGGCACTGCAGAGCGAACTCGACGCCCGTCGAGAGCGCATTGACGACCGGATAGGCGCCCTCCATCCAACTGACCAGGCACTCCAGATGTGGAAGGACTTCAACAACTACATCCCCGCCGGCATCTCGCACCAGCGGAGCATAACGGACGAATTGAATAGCGTCCCCGGCGCCCTGCTCGCCATAAATCAGAATCCGGCGTCCGTCCAGCCGCTCGCCTCTCCATAAAGGCTGCGAGAACTTCCGGAGCTGCCCTGCGAACTGCTCCACCTGCCACCGCCACTCGTACTCCTCAAAACCCTCTTTCAGCCGGCCCGCGCGCAAAAGCGTGAGAGCCAGATTGTAATGCGTCGCGGGATCTTCCGGTTGTGCCGCGCGCGCACGCCCGAGGTAATGCTCCGCGCGAATCAGGTCGCCGCTGTCGCGATAAACGACCCCTAGATTCGCCAAGAGTCCCGGATTCTGGGGCATGCGCGATTCCAAAATACGCAGGCAATCGAGGGCCGCCTCAAATTGGCTCTGGCCATATAGCGCGGCCGCAAGATCCCACAACTCTTGGGTTCCAGTCGGGCGTTCCATAGTGCGTAAGCGAAGACTCTATGTTAGCCCGCCCCCGTGGATGTCTTCAGGCTGAACCTTAATTTACAATCCTGGTAGCGATAATGCCGACCGCCTTGCGCGCCGCCTGGGTCCTCTTAAATCGTCTACTGAAATCTCGGACTGAACAGCGGGTCCGTCTCAGGCGATAACAACACCCACAAAGCATATATCCCCAGCACCGTGCCCAGCGGGACGTTCAGAAGCTCGATAATCGCGATGACCGTTCCGATCGACCGCGCCCACGGCCGATAATTGAGCAACCCCACTCCCAGTCCGATAGTCGGCAGCATCAGGATCAGCAGCAGCGCCATCCAACCGGTAATCGTATATCCGATTAATGGGCCATAGGCCGAGGCCGTCGCCGGGCCGGCAAAAAGCCCAAAGAAAATGATGCTCGCCAGGCCGCCGAAGCCGCCCACCAGTATGTGCATTAATCCCAGAAATTTGACATGGGATTCCAATTACCAATCCACCTCGATGTCGTAGTCGTCGGCGGCGCCTCCGGGATTGCGGATCTCAAAGACCAGCCGGTAATTGTTCTTATCGGAAGGTTGTTCCACGATCTGTACCTCCCCGCGGCCGCGCAGCTTCTTCACCACTGCTTTTAGGTCTGAGCGCGCAGGCAGCGGCTTGAGCATATCCGCTCGTTGGCCTGATACAGGACGGCCCTCGACGGCCTCGGAAAGAACCGCCCCGCCTTGAACCGTAACCCGGACGCGGTTCTCCACGGTGCCGCTCCACATCAGCCCTCGAACCACCGGACGAAGTTCCGGCTCCTGGCCGCCTTCGCGCGCCCAAACCAGAGCGAACGAATAATCGCTGGAGCCGCTTTGTGGATCGCGAATCGATACCCGAGCCGTGTAGTGATTGCGCTCGCTCGGTTGCTCCATGATTCGGATGACTCCGCGGCCGTCGGTCTGATCGAGCTTCACCTCCACCTCCCGGTCCGGTAACGGGTGCGAAAACTTGACGTGTTCGTCAGCCACCGGCGCTCCATTCGCGCTCTGGGAGACACAACTCCTCGCGCTGCAGCTGATGGTCGCTTCCCGGTCCACGCGGCCGCTCCAGGCGACCTTATCAGTGGGGCCCCGATGCTCCATCGCGGCCGTGGATGCGTCCCAGTGGAGCGCGATCGAATAAAACGATTTTCCCGGCTGGCGGTCTTCAATGCCGACGGTCAACGTATAGTGGTTATCGATCCGAGGCTGTTCGATGATATGAGCATATCCGCGGCCCTCCAGCATCTCTAGCCTTGCATCCTGCTGGGTGTCGGGCAGCCGATCGTGAAATTGAAATCGTTGGCGCTCGACCGGCGCGCCTTCCTGAACCTTAACGTCCAGCCGCTTGTCGCGCAAGTGAAGTATCACGATTCCGTCCACTTCACCTTGCCAGACGAATTGCGGCCGGTTCTGCGCGAAAAGGACGCAGGGGAGCAACAGAAACAGCGCTAGCTTCACCGCTCTCATTGTACTTACTAACACGTTCATAGCCATGTAACGTGGGCTACACTCATTCTCCGGCGGTCCAACGCGATAAGATAGGAGTTTAGCTCGTGCGCGGCGAAACACCGGACCGCGCTTGGCGTCCAATGTTCGCCGATCAACTTTCATGCCGCCCGTACCCGCAATTTTGTTAGCATCATCCACCAGTAAGTTAGTACAGACGTTCTTCGATGATACTTTCGCCGGAGTGCATCGCCTCGATTTTTTCGATTGGTCGCTGCTGATACCTTACTTCCTGCTGCTCATCATCCTTTCCTGCTACGGCTGTCACCGCTACGAGATGATCCGGCGCTATCTCAAGCATCGCAAGAGTATGCTGGCGCAGACGACTCCAGAACTGCCTACGCTGCCTCGCGTCACTATCCAGCTTCCCCTCTATAACGAACGCTACGTGGTGGAGCGGCTGCTCGAGGAGGTCGTCAAGATGGATTACCCCAAGCATCTGCTCGAAATCCAGGTGCTGGACGATTCCACCGACGATACTCATCCCTTCACCGAGGCGCTGGTGCGCGGTTATCAAGCCGCCGGAGTTCCCATCGAATATATCCATCGCTCCGACCGGCATGGTTACAAAGCCGGCGCTCTGCAGGCAGGCATGCAGACCGCAACCGGCGAGTTCATAGCCATCTTCGACGCCGATTTTGTTCCGCCGCGCGATTTCCTGATGCGCACAATCCACCATTTCGCCGATCCGAACGTGGGCGTCGTCCAGACGCGCTGGAGCTACCTGAACCGGCACTTCAATCTTCTGACCGAAGTGGAAGCGATGCTGCTCGACGGTCACTTTGTCATCGAGCATGGCGCGCGGTCCGGCAGCGGGCTGTTCTTCAATTTCAACGGAACGGCCGGAATCCTGCGCGCGCGTATGATCGAAGACGCCGGCGGCTGGCAGCACGACACGCTCACCGAAGATTCCGATTTGAGCTATCGCGCGCAGCTTAAAGGCTGGCGCTTCGTCTACCTGCCGGATGTCGAATGCCCTTCCGAGCTTCCCGTGGAGACTTACGGATTCCAGGTGCAGCAATCGCGCTGGGCCAAGGGACTGACTCAGGTCGCAATTAAGCTTTTGCCCAAGATTCTACGGTCGGATCTTCCTCTGCGCGTCAAAGTAGAAGCGTTTTTTCATCTGACCCCCAACATCTCCTACCCTCTGATGCTGATCGTTTCGGCGTTGATGCTTCCGGTAATGATCGTGCGTTTTTATATGGGCTGGTTCCAGATGCTGACCATCGATCTGCCCCTGATCGTGGCGTCCTTCTGGTCGATCTCGGCATTCTATATGGCGGCCCAGCACGAGTTGTATCCCAAGAACTGGAAACGGTCGCTGGCGTTATTGCCGGCGCTGATGGCCGCCGGAGTCGCGCTCACGGTCATTAATACGAAAGCCGTCCTGGAGGCGCTCTTCGGTATTAAATCAGCCTTCGCGCGCACCGCCAAGTATGCCGTTGGCGACCGCAAGGTGAAACTCGAGCACGGCGAGTATCGCCGGCGCAGCGGCTGGTTGCCTTACGCCGAACTGGCGGTGGGCGGTTACTTCTTATACATGGTGGCGTTTGCCATCGAGACCTGGAACTTCCTTGCCATCCCCTTCCTGCTTTTGTTTGTGGTCGGCTATTGGTGGGCCGGCTTCAGCACCTTATGGCAGGAATATCAGGGACGTCTGCGCTGGCAGCGCGAGCGCGCTCTGGCTGTGGGGCAGGTCCCCGACCTGCCAATGTGAAGTTAGTTCAAACGCCTCAGCATGTCTACCATGACTTCGAAATTCCCTTCATGGCAGGCTACCTCGAAAAGCTTTTCATCGGTATGTTTCAGGCGCAGCACCGCCGTCCACGGCTTGGTCCAGGTGCTTGGATCTTCCACCGTCATCTCGTAGCGAATCTCATCCGCGGCGACGCGAGAGAATCGTTCCACCAGATGCAGGTTCTCGGCTGATCCCATAAAGTCATCTTGCGGTGAAAAATTAGTCGTATCCACGACCAAAGTCTGGCCTTCCCAATGCCCCACCGAGTCCCCGTTCCAGGTGCGGATGTTCTTTGGCAGATGCGGCCGGCCATCCAACGGAATAATGCGCGCGTCGTGAATCGCTTCCATGACAATTACGACATAACGGGGGCTCTGCACAATCTGGTAGTAACTCGTGAATGGTCCGGGGCGAGGCATCGGCACTCCGAACGTGATGCAGCGCTGAAAAGGGGTCATGTCTTCCGGGCGGCTGGGAGGAGTATGCATGTTCGATGCTTTTGCTCCCGCGGCTCGTCTCTGTTGTCCCTCCGGCGTGTAGGGCGGCAGCCTCCCATTCGGGGGGTCGATAATTAGCGATGTCCGGTTATCGAACTCGCGGTCCAGAAACATAGTCGGACCAGTAGCAGTCTCACTCTTGTATAGCTCGACATTCGCCAGCGCCGCCATAAACACGGCGTCGCCGTTGGCGGCGTCGCTATTCCCAGCCCCGAAGATCCGAACCGCCCGCGCCTTGAGTTCCGCCACCTCGGCATCGGTGAGGGACTCGCGGCCTTCCAGTTGTTTGGGCCGCTCTAAAGGAGTCGCGTTCTTATTCATCCAGTTTCCCTGCAGGTCCGGTTGGCCATCGGACGTGAAGGGTGGAGCCCAGCCCTTCGTCGGCTGCGCATATGCCGCCGCGAATGCCATGGCGCCGCATAATACTAGGGATCGGACACTCATCGAGACCTCCGCCGATAGCCAGTATACCCCAGCCGCTGCATATCGCACGCTCTTCAGAGCTCCAAGCGATCAATGCGATCCGAACCGCTACAATTAAAAAAAGGAGGCGATCTGTGACGGACCGAAGCAACACTGTACTCTTCGAGCCGGCCGAAGAAGGCGGTTACGTCGCCTTTTGCCCGGCGCTTCCCGGCTTGGTCACCGAGCGCGATACCTATGAAGAGGCTCGGGCCCGCGTCAAGGAAGCAATCGAAGGCTATTTGGAAAGTCTCCAGAAAGACGGCCAGCCCATTCCGGCGGACAAGAAGCTGACCTTAGAACCGAAAAAGGAAGAGATCAGAATTGCTGTCCCAGAACCGGCATGAGCCGGCATCTGCCTGCTCTAAAGCCTGCGACAGTTCTGCGGCTCTTCAAAGAGCAGGCTTTTACATCCACCACACCAAAGGATCATATTATTACTTGAAACATCCGGATAAGCCGGGGCTCCGGGTCACTCTCCCCTACCACGGCGGCGACCTTAAACGCCGCACGCTCGTGTCGATCATCGAACAGGCTGGGTATTCCGTTGAAGAGTTCCTCGACCTCCTCTAGCACTCCGCCGGAAGCTATCTCCCGCCATGTCGGACTGAATTTGATATCTTGCATACAAGATTGGAGCCCCAAGCGCGATGCTAGTTCTGACATTCCAGAACGAGCTGCGGAAAGTTCGAAAGACCCCCATCATCGCTTCCGTTATGGCGATCTTGTTCCTGGCACCGGGGCTTGCGCGCGCGGTAGAGAAATACTGGATTGCACATGAGGCCAGCCTCATCGTCGTTGGTACATTACGTCCTAACCCCACATTTCCGTGGTTTGATGGCTGGCACTTCACTGGAACAATCGACGTTGACGAGGTACTGTTTGGGCCGCGGCCGCCTCGCCAACTCGATTACCGTTTCGTGTGCCCCTACGCCTTCTACCAGGACTGGCGGTCCCTTCCCCAATTCGCCGCACTCTTTAAAGCAAAGGGAATATGGTGGCAATAATATACTTACCGTACCAACCGTGCTAGGCTTGGAATGGCGAGAGGCCGAACAAGTCGGCCTCTGAAAGATTCTGGCTGGGCTGAAAAAGCGGATCGCCCGGTGTTACCAGCACCACGCAAACCGCGCACTTTCAGATTAGCAAGGTGCGCCCGGTGTCCACAAACTCAGAAGTCCGCCAGAGCACGCTACCGGTCTGCCTCTGGAAAGAGAATCCCAACAGGCTGGTGAGCTTGTGGGACATCATGCAGATCTTTTCGGTTGAGGATTGTTACTCGATCTTTTCTTTTTTCGGTAAGTTTGAGGATTACGCCACGCTTATCGCTATGCTCAATCAGGACGTCCCCCAGTATCTAAAGGTCGAAGCTTTGAAGACCGTAGTGCTCGCAGAAAAGTTCTGCGACACAAATGGCCTAGTCGAATCGAAAGACTGCGCCATTCGCTTACATGCTGAACGGTGGCCGAACCATCCTCCTTCAGAAGAGAGCAGCGCTATTAAAGCTGGTGAATTGCAGGTGAGACTGAAACATTTGCACGAGTTGATGGAAAGCGAAATGCGAAAACAGTGTTTCTTTAGCATGACGAAGGACGTGAGCGATTACTACAACAGAGAGCGCCCGATGGGCGAGGACGTTTACAATGCTTTTCCCACAGCGCGCTTTGATATTTCTAATGCTGGAACCTGTCTCGCTTGCTCATGTAACGTGGCCGCTGCGTTTCACCTGATGCGTGCTATTGAAGTGGGACTATGGGAACTTGCCAGAGATCGCCAGACTCCTTTAGCGAAGAGCGGAAAGATTGAATTCTCCGAATGGGGTCTGATCATAAGGGAACTTGAGGACGCGGTAAAAGCGATCCAGCAATGGCCGAATTCCAGAACGAAGGAGGATGCACACAAATTCTACAACGCCGTTGTCTTTCAAATTCGAGCATTCAATGACGGGTGGAGACGGCATACAGCGCACGTGCGACCTGCGCAGCCAGAGATGAAAGACAAGGAAGTTCTCGCCCTCTGGGAACATGTCTCAACCTGTTTTGCCACGCTATCCACGAAACTCTCAGAAGGAAACTACACGCAACTGGTGTGGTAAAAAGCGTGACATGATGGAAGCATGAAGCCCCACGCGGAGATGATCGAAGGCCCGGAAGCGTTCCAGCGATTCAAGAACGCAATGAAGGCCGTCATTTCTGTTCCGCATTCCGTGATTCAGCAACGCATCGAAGAACATCGCAGGAGTGCCGCGAAGAATCCAAACAAGCGCGGGCCGAAGACGAAAGTGAAGCGCTAATCCACTAACGTGACTAAGTAGTGTGGCCGATTCAATTACTTCGGCGGTTCTTTAGTCACGGTGATTCTTGAAAAAGATCCATGACCCTACAAAAACGAGAGCCATGGCGCTAGAGAAATCAAGGAGCAAAAGAAACATTTTATGCAGCCCGCGCCAGTCCGATGATTCTCTCCACGCCTTGAGGTCTGAACCAGGCAAAAAGCGTGAGAGCGGTAAAGCTTCCCATCGTCCGTCTCTTAGCCACGAGTAGAACTGCAATCCGAAGATTCCGAGTCCAGCAATGATCATGATGCCGCCGACTGCCGCCGCTATGCTCTGAATCTCCCCTTTTATGAGGTTCGCCCGACCGGGAGGCTTCATTTGGGCGCGTACTACCGCATCAACGTTGAACCGGAATACCAGACGGGCGCGGGAAGAGATCGTTCAGCGTGTTCGCGTGTTTGGTAATACTGTGAGAATGAGACTCCGTGCTTCGCTTCAACTTCCCGCTGGGTTTCCTCGTCAGGATTGAAATCAACGATCAGGACATTCGGGGAATTGCCGACGTTCTTCGTTATCAATAGCGCCGCCACGTCTAAACTCCTTCAGTGGGCCGTTTTGCCACGCTTCTTTTTCCGCGCCCGCTTCCATTCCTTCTCGCGTTTGTCGATCTCTGCTTTTGGGAACGGCAATGAGCAGGTTTCATCCAAATTAATAATACCGCCCTTTGGTATACTATGTCCTCGACTTCATGGTGAGATACGAGTTCGAGCAGATCAGAGATCTGCCCGGAAAACGAATTAGCGGGAACGTAAGATTTGTCCAGAAAAAGGGATCGCGCCCCTGCTACGTTCTTGAATCCACAAAAGTGGAGAATGAGCTTGGTTTGGACTTGTTCTTAGATGGAACTTATACTCCTGGCATCCCGAAGATTGTTTTCAACTTCAGAATTAAGGGTGTCGGCCCGATATGTCGGGTTTGTATCAATGGACGATATCATCCAAACGTGGGGCGGACCCACAAGCATGATCTGATTGGCGAGGCGGACCCCGGACACAATCTCCCAAATGTAAGGCGTAGATCCGACCTCATGAACAAACCGCTTTCCGAAGTGTGGCAGACAATCTGCCAGCAAGCCCAAATACTGCATGATGGAATCCTTCAGATTCCGTAGGGACACGTCATGGATTGCAGCGAACTCAAAACGATTCTGCAGACGGCTCCTCTAGTACAGGAGTGCGATATGACGGTAACGGGCGCGCTCCGAATTGCGACTGTCTTCCGATATCCTGATGGGTCCCTAGTGGATCTTTTCGTCGATCAAAAGAAGGCAAGCACGCTTATCTCCGATATGGGCGAGACAACCGCGTTTCTGCTCGAACTAGGCATCGCTCCGTGGGCTACTAGGAGGCGACGTAGTATGGTGCTAGATGTATGCCAGACTCTGCGTGTGCGACAGGATGGAGGCCAACTACAAATTGAACTTTTCGAACCCGATCCCATGAAGTTGTCCGACGCCGTTCTTCGCCTAGCGCAGGCGTGCATCCGTGTTTCGGATATGTCTCAGACATTTGCCCCAAGGGCTACGAGTGCTTTTCGGGAGCAGGTCGAGGCCTTTATTGAAAGCACGGAATTACCGTACGAATCCGACTACGAATTGCCCGGTTTGATGGGCGCCCCAGTTGAGATCGATTTTCGTGTTGAAGGGTCCGCAACGGTATCGCTCGTTGAAACCCTGACAGCAAGCAACGAACCTGCAGGGAGGCATGCTTCCGCAGAAGTGTTCGCGAAGTGGTACGACATCCGAGGGCAACGATCTGACAGTCAACAATTCGTGACTGTAGTCGATTCCTGGGCCGAGGTGTTTGAGGAGTCGGATTTGAAGCGAATCGAAGAATTCTCCAAAGTGATCTCCTATCCCGAACAGCAGGAGACTTTGCTTCAAGCGCTAGTTGCGTGAAGACGTTTTCCGCGCCCTTGCCGTCTCTTTTCCTTTTCAATTAATGGACGGCGCTTGTATTTCCGTCACCTTGCCGGTGAGTTCGGCATAAGTGAGGCGTTTTCCGATGATCTGTTTCATCGCAGCGGTGAATCGATCCGCGTCGTTCATGTCTTTCCGATTGTTGAAACGGAAAGCCTGCTCATCGATGTAACGGAACAGGTGGAACGGCTCCACGCTCACGTAGGTTCCGCCCAAACCGCGCTTCAATAAGCTCCAGAAGTTTTCCAGGCCGTTAGTATGCACGTTGCCGACTACATAGGCTTCGGCGTGATTTACGATCTCGTGAGCATACTTATCATCCATCCGCCATTGTGATCCGGCTTCGTCGGAGAAAATCTGCGAACCATCTTGAACGTGACTTTGAACGTGTTCTTGCATCACGCTCTTGGTGCGATCAGGAATGACGGTAGCGCGAACCTTTCCTTGGCGTTCCAACATTCCGAGCACGATAGCTTTTCCTGCAGGACCGCCGCCCTTGAGACCTTTGCGGCGTTTATCGCGGACGTGCATGTTACGTGCTTTGCCACCGATGAAGGTTTCATCGACCTCAACGTCGCCCCCTAGCATTCCACCAGTAAGATCGTCCTGCATAGCGAGGCGGCAACGTTGGAGCATGAACCATGCAGTCTTCTGAGTGACGCCCATAGCGCGGTGAATCTCCCAGGATGAAACGCCGTTTTTGCAGTTGACGAGCAGCCACATTACCGGAAGCCATTTGTCCAAGCCGAGGGGCGAGTCTTCAAAAACGGTTCCAGTCTTCAGTGAGAAGCGGGGCTTTTCGTGCTTGCCGTAGCACTTCCAAACGCGGGCCTTTTCGAGCCAGGTAACCTTCTCGGCTCCGCAGTAGGGGCACTTAACCTTGCCGCCCGGCCAGCGCAATTCAACCATGAACTTCTTGCAGTTTTCAAAGTTACTAAAGTACTGAATCGCTTGCTGAAGAGTGGCTGGGCTGCTCATAACTAAGTATGCCGCAGAAGCCGTGGTAAGTCAACTATATTATTGCCAATATGGTTCTTAAGGCCCCTCTATGGAAGATCATGGCAACCATCGACCGGCTTTGGATTTGACGCTCTGTCCGCGCGCGAGGATTATCAAGACTATATTCGTCGCTACAAGCAAACCCACCATTGAATACGACGCTCATCTCCGATTCCCCCCGCTCCCCGCCAACAGCTTCCGCGTGTTCTCCAGCACCTCATAATGCTCCTCGGTCAGTTTATCCACCTTCTCGTGCAACCTCGCGATCTTCACCTCCGTATTGATGCTGGTCTCGAATTCTATGTCCGACCGTATGCGGTCCCGCGCCCGCTGCCGGTTCTGGCTGGTTAGCACGAACAGCGTCAGAAAAATCGCCTCCAGCGAAATGATCACCGACAACAAACCGAACGGAAATGGATCGAACCTGCGCAGCTCTCCCGCAATTCCCAGATTGATCGCGATCCAGCCCCCAAAAAACACGGCGTGCAGCAATGTCGACGACAGGTTCCCCACCATCGCCGGAACCGCGTCGGCGATTCGCGTAACCGAGGTCTGCTGCTCTTCGGCCACATCGTTAACATTGCGCGTGATGGTGTGCCGGATGAACTCATCGCTTTTGCGTAATCGCCGCGCCGCCACGCTCAGCAGATTCAGCGCCGCCGGCGTGTGCTGCCGGACGTAGTCCTCAAAGTGCTCGCGATCCAGACGCAAAACTTCGACGTCGGTAATCGCCGTCACCCACGCGGTCCGCGGCCCGTCGTCGAGCAGCGACACCTCGCCAAAGATATCGCCCGGCCTAGTGGTCTCCAGGACCACCTTCTCGCCTTGATCGTTCTTCACGTAAATCTCAACCTCGCCCGAGCGAACAATGTATAGCGCGTGCCCCGGATCGCCCATGTCGAAGATGGTCTGCCCGGCGGCATAGCGCATCAAATCGATTTTCTCGGCCAGAGCTGACCGATCGCCCTCCGTTAGCTCGCGTAAGTGCTCGATTTCGCTCAATATCGATGCATCGATTGGCATGCGTAACAGGCTACCACTCCCTACGCTCTACCACCCGGAGAAATAGTTGATTTGTACTGGGGAGAATAGCGCTAATGGATAGACCTGCAGGGCATTGTTTAATTCAAGCCTCAGCGTGATACTTAAGCTGCAGTAAATATTTCAGCAGGTGATTCTTATGAAAGCCCTCGGACTTCTACTCGCATTCTTCATCACGCTCCGGGCTGGCCCAATCTACTCGGTAAACGATCTCGGCACGCTCGGCAGCTCCTCGGCCATAGGATTCAAAATCAATAATTCCGGAACGGTTGTGGGATGGGCGGAATCGATCTATGGCTACTCACAAGCATTCCAATCAACCAACGGCGGCGCGCTTCAGACGCTGCCGTCTCTATCAGCTTCCGATAGCTTCGCCATGGGTATCAACAGCGCCGGAGCGATCGCCGGCACCGCCTATGTCGACGGACAACCTCACGGCGTCATCTGGAACGGTAATGGTCCCACTACCACCGATCTTGGCGCCGGCATCTACGCCACCGGCATCAACGATCCCGGCGTGGTGGTCGGCGGAAATGGACATGCATTCGTCCTCGCCAATGGCGTGTATCAGGATCTGGGCGTGCTGCCGGGCGGCAACTGGAGTTCCGCGTACGGCATCAATAATTCCGGCACGGTAGTCGGCTACAGTAGCGTGGCCTCCGGAAATTTCGGCGCCTTCGTATGGACTCCGCAATCCGGTATGCAGCAGCTGGGAACTTTCGGCGGCCCCGACAGCTATGCCACCGGCATCAACAACAATGGCGAGGTCATCGGATATGCGAGCCTCAGCAGCGGTTACGAACACGCCTTTTCGGCCATCGGAGCGGTCATGACAGACCTTGGAACTTTGGGCGGTAGCAGCTTCGCCTATGGCATCAACGATAGCGGCGAGATCGTCGGCTATAGCTGGCCCACCACTGGCGGAAATCCCCACGCCTTCGTTTACCTGAACGGCATGATGATCGATCTGAACTCGCTGATCCCCGCCGGCTCCGGGTGGCAGTTGCTCGAAGCCTACGGAATTAACGACGCGGGCCAGATTGTCGGCGAGGGCTTATTGAACGGTCAATATCACGCCTTCCTGCTCAATCCCTCATTGGTCCAGACGGCGTTCGCGTTCGCACCCGAGTCGCTCCTCGAATCCGTACCCGAGCCCGGCACCGTCTGTCTCGGCGCCCTCGGACTCGTTCTGGTCTGGATCTGGGGCCTGCGTACTAGACTCCAGGCAACACGTAATCCTTAAACTGCTCCCGTAGCGCTCGCTTGTTGAATTTACCCACGCTGGTTTTGGGCACGGCATCCACAAATACGATGTCATCCGGCAGCCACCACTTGGCGACACGGCCCGAAAGAAACTCGAGCATCTCCTCTTTGGTGACCGTGCCGCGGCAATTTTCGTGCAGCGCGATGCAGGCCAGCGGGCGCTCCTGCCACTTGGGATGAAAGACCGCGATTACGGCCGCTTCCATCACTTTCGGATGCGCCATCAGCGCATTCTCCAGATCCACGCTCGAGATCCACTCGCCGCCGCTCTTCACCAGATCCTTGGTCCGATCCATGATCTGCAGATAGCCTTCAGGATCGATGGTGGCGACATCGCCGGTGCGGAACCAGCCGTCCTGAAAAGCCTGATCGTTGCGTGGATCGTTGTAGTATCCGCTGGTGATCCACGGCCCACGCGCTTGCAGTTCGCCCATGGTTGTCCCGTCCCAGGCGATCTCTTTTCCCTCGGCGTCGACGATGCGGATATCCACGCCCGCCACCGGTAGACCATGCCGCGCGAGCAGATCGAAGCGCTGCTTCTCCGGCAGATCTTCCAGTTGATCTTTAACAGCCATGAAAGTTGCAATGGGCGTGGTCTCGGTCATTCCCCAGGCCAGGCGGAAGCGAACCCCGTACTTCTTTTCGTACAGTTCGATGAACTGGCGTGGCATAGCTGAGCCGGCCACCACCACCGTCCGCAGTGAGGACAAATCGCGCGGCTGATTCTCCAGATACCCGTACAGGCTCATCCAGATGGTGGGAACGCCGGCCGTGAAAGTCGCCCGTTCATTTTGGATCAGATTGGCTATGTCGACGGGTTGCAGCTGGCGCCCGGTGAAGACGATATCGGCGCCCGTCATGACCGCGGCGTACGGAATTCCCCACCCGTTGGCGTGAAACATGGGCACGATCTGTAGCACCGTATCGCGCTCCGAGATCCCGAAGGCGTCCGCCATTGCCAGCGCGTAGGTATGCAGAAACAGGGCGCGGTGCGTGTATAGGACGCCCTTGGGATTTCCGGTGGTCCCTGAGGTATAGCAGGTGGCGGCCGCCGTTTTTTCGTCCAGTTGCGGCCATGCATACAGGGCGCCGCTGCCCGATTGAATCAGCTCTTCATACCCGAGCGAAGACCCCAGGGTCGTCTGGTCATTTTCGGTATCCGGCAGGATGACGAACTGTTTCACCGGCGAGATCTGGTCGCGGATCGGCTCCAGAATCGAAACCAGCGACGCGTCTACGAAGATCACGCGATCCTCGGCGTGGTTGATGATGTACGCCAACTGATCGGAGGGCAGCCGCAGGTTCAGCGTGTGCAGCACGGCGCCGTAGCAGGGCACGGCGAAATATAGTTCCAGATGGCGGAAGCTGTTCCAGCATAGCGTGCCGACACGATCGCCTGGCTCGACCCCCAGCCGCTCCAGGCCCCGAGCCACGGCGTGCACGCGGGCGTGAAAGTCCGCATACGAATGGCGATGCATGCCGTCGGGCATCTTGCTGGCGATCTCTTTTTTCGGGAAAAGTTTGGCCGATCGCTCCAGGATGTGCGTGAGCGTCAGCGGGTAATCCATCATCAGACCTTGCATACAGGCCTCTACTGTATGCCGACGGCTGGATGGGTTTCAAGTGGAGGCCGGTTGTAGGTGGTGGGATGTAGGATGTGGGAAAAACATTAGGTCCCGGTCGCTGGCTGTTCCCACCGCCCACAACCCACCACCCACCTCCTACCGCAGATTGAACTTCTTCATCTTGTACCGCAGCGTGTCGCGCGTGATCCGCAGCAGCCGCGCGGCTTGCGTCTGGTTGCCAGCCGTCTTTTCCAGCGCCTGCACCAGCAGCCGCCGCTCCTGCTCCGCCAACGACATTGCGTTACCGCCCGACGGCGCCGCCGGCGTCTCGCCCGTGGCTGCGAGCGACAAGTCAGCGCCACGCACCGCTACTGGCAGGCTGGCCGGACGAATATAGGCCGTATCTTCCAGGATCATGGCGCGCTCGATGGCATTGCGCAATTCGCGCACATTGCCGGCCCAATCGTGCCCCAGCAGCAAGCTTTCGGCTTCGGGCGAGATCCCCTCGATCTGGCGCTTGAATTTCCCGTTGTAGTGCTCGATAAAAAATCGAGCCATCGGCAGAATATCCTGGGGCCGCTCGCGCAGTGGCGGCACGATGAGCTGGATCACGTTCAGCCGGTAGTAAAGGTCCTGCCGGAAAGCTCCCTCGCGGACGGCCTCCCGCAAATTCTTGTTGGTAGCGGCGATGATCCGGATATCTACTTTGATATCCCGCAGCCCGCCTAGCCGCCGGAAGCACTGGTCTTCCAGTACCCGCAGCAGCTTGGCCTGCAGCGACAGCGGCATCTCGCCGATCTCGTCCAGCAACAGCGTGCCTTTGTCGGCCAGCTCGAAAAGCCCCCGCTTTTGTGCGCGAGCGTCGGTAAAGGCGCCTTTCTCATAGCCGAATAATTCGCTCTCCAATAATGTTTCCGGAATCGCGGCGCAATTGATTGCCAGAAACGGTTCCGACTGCCGCAGGCTCTGATAATGCAGCGTCTTGGCGATCAGATCTTTTCCCGTGCCGTTTTCGCCCTCGATCAGAATGGAAGATGCTTCGCTGATGGCTACACGCCGCACAAAATTAAGCACTTCCCGCATGGCCTGGGATTCGGCGATGATCTGTCGCTGTGCCGGCTCGGATTCCTCGGTGACGTCTTTTACCGTCGCCACCACGCCTTCGAGCGCGCCCGTATGATCCAGCAGTTGGACGGTCCGGATCACTACCATCCGTTCGCGCCCGCTGTTCATATGCAGGTTCACCGTTCCTGTGGGCACCGAAATCGAGGAACCCAGCCCCTGAAGCATCCCACAACCCGGCTCGCAAACCGCGCATTGGAAGAGCTCCTGGCAATGTTTGCCCATCATTTCCTCGGCGCTCATGCCAAAAAGCCGCTGAGCGGATTGATTGACGCCTACAATGTGGAGGTCCTTGTCGTAAACGAACAGGCCGTCTGAGAGCTGGTCAAATATCGCTTCCAGAATCTCGGGCCGCTGCCATTTCACGGCTAGATGAGAAACAGAGTGCCGGGCGGGTTCTGTCTTTAAGTCCGTCATGTGATGCTCGTGTTTTATAACCGTGCACGTTACAGACCGCAAGCAGAATTGAAGGCCCCACGGTTGGTCAAATTTCTGGGTGTGGTAGCCCATTCAATCCACAAGATGCGCACTTAGCCGCTGCTTGTCGCACAGTAAGCTACTGAAAACACATGAGTTGCAGGCTTGCAATAAACTGGTTCCCGGATTGCACGTTCTTAGGCGTAACGGCGGGAATTGATATGAAGACCGTTCAACTTGCAATTCGGGATTCGGAATACGCACAATCTCTGCGCAATTCCTTGCTGCGTGATGGCACACACCGGGTCTACCTGGTCGATCAGCCCGATATGCGGATCGATGGCGTGGTAGTGATAGACGGAAGCCAGCTCGACGACCTGACTCCGTGCGGAGAAGAGCCCGAACGGTTTGTAGTGATCACACCCAAAGGCAGTGATTCGCTTTCGCGTCTCTGGGACGCTGGCATTCGGCACGTGGTCTTTGTCGGGGATTCCCCCAACACAGCCCAGCTCGCCATTATTGCAGCCGAATTGCGGCTGCCTAATAATGCAGGCTCCAAAATCAGCCGGGTCTCGGGTCCGCGCAACGAAAAACATCACACCGGCCCCTGCCCTACTCTGCCTGTGCTCGATGCTCCGCCACGCTGCGGTAGATGCAGTTTTGGCAGCTGGCATAGACACACGTTCAGAGGATTCTAAGCGCGGCAAGTTCCTCGTTTCCAGCCTATAGCTCGCCCGGATCCGCCCGAACCCTAACTGGGGCTATTCACGCAGCAGCATAAGACTTGTGGGGTATATCACCCTCTCAGCGAAGCTGGCCGACACATTCGGCAAAGGTTGCGTCTGGTGACGAGATTGCGGTCGGGTGATTGGGATGCCTCAACGATCACCTTTAGCCTACTTAGCCAGCAATCTCATCAGCCTGATCGGCGTGGTCCTGGTGACCACGGCTAGCATTCTTTGGTTGCTGACGTTTCCCGCCTATTGGAAGGGCGAGGCGGGTACGCCCTATATCGGTATCGTTCTATTCCTGCTCTTGCCGGGCGTGTTCCTCATCGGCCTCGTGCTCATTCCAGCGGGAATCGCTTGGAACACTTGGAAACGCCGCAAGTCCGGCGATCAGGGTCCCTTTCTTCCCCAGGGCGGCGAACTTCGCAAGTTAGCCATTTTCGTGGCCTTGACCACGATGGTCAACCTCCTGATGGGCAGCCAGTTCAGCTATCGCGCGGTGACTTATATGGACACCGACACCTTCTGCGGAAGAGCTTGCCATACGGTGATGCAGCCTGAATATACGGCTTATTTGCACTCCCCGCATGCGCGCGTATCGTGCGGCGAGTGCCATATTGGGGCCGGGGCTTCATTTTACGCCAAGTCGAAGCTTTCGGGAGTCGGACAGCTGTTCGCTGTAGCCTTCCATACCTACCCGGAGCCCATTCCTACTCCAGTTCAAGCACTGCGGCCGGCGCGTGAAACATGTGAACACTGCCATTGGCCGCAGCAATTTGACGGAGACAAATTGTTTGTCCACACCGAGTACGCTACCGATCAGCAGAACTCCGCCGCTACCACCGTGGCGCTTATGAAGATCGGCGGGCGTAACTTCTCGGGAACTGTTGGCATTCACGGCGCGCACGTGGATGGAGCCCAGATGCGATATGTTGCCACCGACCAGCACCGCCAGGTGATCCCGCAGGTGACTTACACCGATCCTAAGGGGAAAGTCACCGTATTCAATGCCACCGATACCAAGGTTTCGCCCGAAGAACTGGCGCGCGGCGAGCACCGCGAGATGGATTGTATGGACTGCCACAATCGCCCCACGCACATTTTTCAAGTGCCTGAGCGGGCTGTGGACCAAGCCATGACGCAAGGCAGTATCAGTCCCAAGCTGCCGTTTATCAAAAAAGAGGCGGTCGAGGTGCTGCGCCGCAATTATCCGGACCGCGACACCGGGACCCGCGAAATCGCCGCCTCCATCGACAATTTCTACCGAACCAGTTATCCGCAGACCTACGCCGCGGACTCCGCACTAATAAAAACCGCGATCGGGACGGTCCAATCGTTGTACCAGCAGAATATTTTTCCCGACATGAAAGTTACTTGGGGCACCTATCCCAATAATCTAGGGCACACTGATTATCCAGGTTGTTTCCGGTGCCACGATGGCAATCATACCAGCGCCGATGGGCGCACGATTTCAAATGATTGCGCCACTTGCCATGATCTTTTGGCGGTGAGCGAGAAGAACCCGAAGGTTTTGACTGAACTCGGCATGAATCCGTCACCTACACCCTCAGCAGGAGGCGCAACCAAGTAGGAGGTCCCATGAAGTGGAGTGTATTGGCGGCGCTTGCGCTGGCCTTCGCGCTCGATGTTCCGGCGGCTAACCCACCCAAGAGTGCAGAGTGTCTAACCTGCCACGATGACAAAGGAGCGAGCTTCCAAAGCAGTGTGCACGGGAGTTTCTCCTGCACGGACTGTCACACCACGATCAACCAATATCCGCATTCGGCCAATGGAGCCGCAGTGGCAAAAGTCAAATGCGATACCTGTCATAAGGATCCGGCCGCGGGCGTTGCCTCCAGCGTCCACGCTTCCGCGAGCATCCAGGCTTGTCAGGGCTGCCATGGCGATGCGCACGGAATTCTGCCTGCGAGCGATCCGAAATCGGCCACTTATGCCTCCAATCTGCCGCGCACGTGCGGAACGTGCCATGGCGACGCAAAATTCGCCAAGCAGCACAAAATCTCCGAGGTCTATTCGCTTTACATTGACTCCATCCACGGCTTCGCGCTGACGAAGGACGGGCTGCTGGTGGCGGCCAGTTGCTCGAGTTGCCATGGGTCGCACAAGATACTCAGTAAGACGGATCCCGCCAGCCGGACCAATCGCGCCAACATCGCTCAGACCTGCGGAACATGCCACGCCGGCCCAACCAAAGATTTCATGGCCGGCATTCATGGACAAGGCTTGGCCATGGGAGACAGCCGCGCTCCGGTCTGCACCAACTGCCATACCGCGCACCAGATTTCCGACCCTCGTACCCAAGCCTGGCAAACCAAGACCAGCGCTACCTGTGGGGGATGCCATCAGGAAAAGCTGGAGACCTATCGGGACACTTTCCACGCGCAAGTCTCCGCTTTGGGCTATATCGAAACCGCGCATTGCTGGGATTGCCACGGCTTCCACGACATCCGGCCCGCGACGGATCAGAAGTCCACTGTCGCCAAAGCTAATCTCGAAGCTACTTGCGGCAAGTGCCATTCCGGCGTCACCCAGGGCTTCGTCACTTATCAGCCTCATGCCGACCGGCATAACCGTCACGACTATCCGGCGCTGTGGGCCTCCTCCATATTCATGAACATGTTATTGGCCAGCGTGCTCGGCTTCTTTGCGTTGCATACGCTGCTGTGGTTGGTGCGCTCGTTGTTTGAACGCCGAAAAGTAACACCCACGGAAGGAGAGCTTCAATGAAATACGACGAGGTGACCACAATTGCCCCGGCCGCCGCTGCTGACGGCGCTCCGGAGAAACGGGAAGAAGGCACGCGTTATTATCAGCGCTTTTCTGTACCACAGCGCTTTCTGCACGGATTTCTGGCCGGTACTTTCCTCGCGCTGGCAATGACCGGGCTGACGCTCCGATTCAGCGCCGATGCGTGGGCCACGACTCTCGCGCGCGCGGTGGGTGGATTCGGAACGGTGCTGTTCTTCCACCTATTCTCGGCCGTCGTCTTGACCGTCGCGTTCCTGATCCACGTAGCCGACCTGGTCTATCGGATCGCCGCCAAAAAGGAATACGGTTTGCTCTGGGGCTCGAACTCCATGGTCCCGAACCTTAAGGATGTAAGGGACTTCATCCAGCAGATGAAGTGGTTCTTCTGGCTAGGTCCCAAGCCCAAGTTCGACCGCTACGCGTATTGGGACAAGTTCGACTACTGGGGCGTCTTCTGGGGCATGGCGATTATCGGTTTCTCCGGCTATGCCATGTGGTTTGCGCCATTTTTCGCGCGGTTCATCCCGGGCTCGTGGCTCAATATCGCGCTGCTCATCCATGGCGAAGAGGCCATTCTGGCAATGGGGTGGATTTTTACGATTCATTTCTTCAACACCCATCTGCGGCCGGACAGCTTCCCCATGGACCTGGTGATCTTCAATGGGCGGCAATCGGAAGAGGAGCTAAAACATCGGCATCCGGAAGAATACGAACGACTCGTCGAGAGCGGCGAGCTGGAGAAACTCCGCGTTGAAGCTCCGCCCCGCTGGCTTCAGAACTTCGGACGAGTTTTCGGAACCACAGCAATCGTCATTGGTCTCGTTTTTCTCAGTTTAATGATCGTCGCTTTTGTAAAGGAGTGATCTATGTTTCCTCCGGAGAAAATCCTATTTCCCGTCGACTTCTCGGACCGGTGCACCGACGCGGCCCGAATGGCGAAAACCTTTGCCGGCCACTTTCAGGCCGAACTGACCCTTCTTCATGTGGTTGAGCCGCTCACCTACAACGACGTCCCAGTCGACCTCAATGCGTTAGGCGAGCGACAGCTCCAAGGTTACCTGGTCGAAGAATTAACGCAACTGGACGTCCAACGTGTCCTCATGCATGGCGACCCGTCCTCCCAGATCTTGGAATACGCCAAGTCGCGGGACTTTGACCTCATCATGCTGCCGACGCATGGCTACGGAACATTTCGAAGACTGATTCTGGGATCCGTCACCGGCAACGTCCTGCGCGAAGCCTTGTGCCCGGTCTGGACCGGTGTCCACATGGAGCAGGTGCCCAAGCTCGAAGACATCGCTATCCGCAAAGTCGTCTGTGCCATCGATCTTGGCACGCAAAGTTGCCCGACCTTACGCTGGGCCAAACAACTCGCGTCGGAATTTGGAGCCGATCTCCAAATTGTCCATGCCATCCCGCAGACCGCGACGGAGACCTCCTTTGCGGAAGACGCGAAAGTGCAACTGCTCGCCGAAGCCGAAGAAAAGGTCAGGTATGTGCAGGAGTACGTCGGTTCCGAAGGGAAGGCTCGCGTTGTGATCGGCGAGGTTCCGCGCGCTGTATGCGGTTTCGCCTGCCAGGAGAAGGCCGATCTGCTGGTCATCGGCCGCAGCGTGCACAACGGCTTCGCTGGCCGCCTCCGGGCCAATGCCTACGCCATCATCCGCCAGTCTCCGTGTCCGGTCGTAAGCGTCTGAGACCCAGGCGGCCGCCCAACTGCATCTAAAGGAACCTATGACAACCGTTGATCTAACCACGGGAATTCAGCGTAAGAAGGATATCGTTCGCCGCGATCTGGAAGTGTTCTTCCGGCCGCGATCGGTAGCCCTCATCGGCGCTACGGACCGTCCGGGTCACGTTGGCCGCTCAGTGCTCTGGAACCTCATCAGCAGCCCTTTCGGAGGCACCGTCTATCCCGTTAGCCTGACCAAGAACAGCGTGCTGGGCATTAAAGCGTACCCGGGCGTGCGCAGCCTGCCCGAAGCGGCCGATCTGGCGGTGATCGTCACTCCCGCTGAGACCGTGCCGGGAGTCATTGAAGAATGCGCGCTTGCGGGCGTTAAGGGCGCGGTTGTCATCTCCGCCGGATTTCGTGAGTCCGGACGCCGCGGTCTCGAACTGGAGCGCCAGATCCTCGCGGCGGCGCGTCCCGCGAAAATGCGGATCGTCGGCCCCAACTGCCTGGGCGTGATGTGTCCGATAAGCGGGCTGAATGCGACGTTCGCGCACACGGTGGCGCGGCCCGGCTCGGTTGCTTTCGTCAGCCAAAGCGGAGCCATGTGTACCGGAATTCTCGATTGGAGCCTCCGCGAGCAGATCGGCTTTAGCGCCTTCATCTCGGCCGGCTCGATGCTGGATGTAGGCTGGGGCGCGCTCATCGATTACCTGGGCGACGATCCGCACACGCGCAGCATCGTGATCTATATGGAATCTATCGGCGACGCCCGGTCCTTTCTTTCGGCCGCTCGCGAAGTCGCATTGAACAAACCGATCATCGTCATTAAAGCTGGGCGCACCGAACAGGCCGCCAAGGCCGCCGCATCCCACACCGGCTCGATGGCGGGCAGTGACGAGGTGCTCGAAGCCGCCTTCCGGCGCGTCGGCGTCCTACGCGTGAACAGCGTCTCCGACATCTTCTATATGACCGAGGTGTTGGCCAATCAGCCGCGGCCTACCGGACCCAAGCTGGCCATCGTCACTAACGCCGGCGGACCGGGAGTCATCGCCACCGATGCACTGCTCGGCGTGGGAGGCGAGCTGGCCGAGCTCTCACCAGCTACAATCGAAGCCCTGAACAAGTTTCTGCCGCCGCACTGGAGCCACAATAATCCCATCGACATCATCGGCGACGCAGGCCCGGAGCGATTCGAAAAAACAGTGGAAGTGGTAGCCAAAGATCCCAACACCGACGGGCTGCTGGTGATCATGACGCCTCAAGGCATGACCAATCCCGCGGCCATCGCCGAAAAATTAACGCGCTTCGCTAAGCTCGATCACAAACCCATCCTGGCCAGTTGGATGGGTGGCGACGAGGCAGCCCAGGGCCAAGTGGTGCTGAACCGCGCCGGCATCCCGACTTTCCCGTTTCCCGATACCGCCGTAGCCGCCTTCCACTACATGTGGAAGTACAGCTACAACCTGCGAGGCCTCTATGAGACACCGGCTCTTACCAGCACCGACGAGATCGATCCCGCGGGAGCCGCCCGGATCATCGATGAGGCTCGCGCCGCCGATCGCACGATCTTGACCGAGTTCGAATCAAAGCAGGTGCTGAAGGCGTACGGGATACCCATAGTAGACACCCAAGTGGCTGCCACCGAGGACCAAGCCGTAGCCGCCGCTCACGAAATTGGATTTCCAGTGGTGGTCAAGCTCCACTCACTCACCATTACGCACAAGACCGACGTTGGCGGAGTAAAGCTCAACCTGCGTGACGAAGGCGCCGTGCGCGATGCCTTCCGCGCCATTCAATCCGCCGTCACCGAAAAAGCAGGCTCCGAGCACTTCGCCGGAGTCAGCGTACAGCCCATGATTTCCACCGAAGGCTATGAGCTGATTCTCGGGAGCAGCATCGACGCGCAATTCGGTCCGGTGCTGCTTTTTGGCGCCGGCGGCCAACTGGTCGAGGTTTTTCAGGACCGCGCGCTCTCGCTGCCTCCGCTCAATACCACCCTGGCGCGCCGCTTTATCGAGCAGACCAAGATCTTCAAAGCCTTGAAAGGGGTGCGCGGGAGAAAGCCGGTCAACCTCGCCGCCTTGCAGGAGCTGCTGGTGAAATTCAGCCGTCTGGTAACCGAGCAGCGCTGGATCAAGGAGATCGACATCAATCCGCTGCTCGCCTCCCCGGAGCGCCTGCTGGCTCTGGATGCACGGGTCGTCGTTTATTCCAAGGATACGGACAAATCGGATTTGCCGCGCTTGGCCATTCGACCTTATCCCTCCCGCTATGAGAAGCTTCTTCCGCTAGATGACGGCGGCGAGATCGCCATCCGGCCCATTCGTCCGGAAGACGAACCGCTGTTGGTGAATTTTCATCACACGCTTTCCGAACGCAGCGTCTACATGCGCTACTTCCATTGGATGAAGCTCGAGCAGCGCACCCAACACGAGCGTCTCACCCGGATGTGCTTCATCGATTACGACCGGCAAATGGCCTTCGTCGCCGAGCTTCATGATCCGGACACAGCAGCCCGCCAGATCGTAGCCGTCGGCAGGCTGGTCAAGTCCCATACCGGCGAGGAAGCGGAACTGGCCATTATCGTCAGCGATCACTTCCAGAAGCGTGGCATCGGCACCGCCATCGTCGGACAGTTGGTTGATTTCGCCCGCAACGAGAAGCTGGAGCGAATCACCGCTACGGTGCTGTTCGAGAACCGGCCCATGCAAAAGATCTTTCAGAAGGCCGGATTCGAGCTGCGCCAGAGCGGCGATAACGAGTCGCTCGAAGCTGAATTGGTTCTTCGATAAAGCCAGTCACAGCGTTTGAAAAAAAATTTGCGCTGTATAACCCCCGCCGAACAATTCGGTTAAAGCTTACTGCTCCTCAGGCGATGCTCAGGCTCCACAAGCCCAGGCCTAGGATGAAGCCATGCCCATGGCGATTCCCGGCACCCTTCTGCTTTTCCCCCTCACGCTTTCCGTCACCTGCACACTCGCTGCCGCTCCTTTCACCATTGACGCCGACCGGCAGCGCCTCGGTCCGGGACAAAGCGCCACTCTGATAGCCGCCGGAACCAGCGGCGCCAATCCAGGCTGGAACGTGATAGCGGGCACTTGTACGGTGTCCGCTTCGGGTAATCCGGTCACAGTCACGCCGCCGGCCGGCAACGGAACGCATCACTGTGAGATCGAAGGCTCCATCATCTTGCCCGGTGGCCACAGCACCGTCAGTAAGATCTTGGATTGGTCGTCGTTCTTCATTTCCGCGGTTCCGGATCACGTTACGCCCCATCAGTTGGTCAGCCTGACAACCCAACCGGGTTTGGTAGTCGATTGGAGCATTTCCGCCCCGCTGTCTCACGCGCGTTCTCTGGAGGGGCCCAGCAGCCAACTACAAGCGCCAGTCGAACCCTCCGCGTGCCTGCCGGAAGTTTGGACCTTTCGCGGCCAGAATCCGGCCGACGCCAGCGACTATTCCGAAGCCACCGTCACCGTCGACTGTCCGCTCGGCATGACCTGGCATTCCATTGCCGGGTTCGAGCAAGGACAAGCCGCCGGCTCGGATCGCATTTTGCGTTTGTTCATCGAACTTGGAGTCAATTTCCCTTTTCCTTACCGCCATCAGTCCCAGGTCTCGGGCCAGGACGATTTCTTCGGAGGCCGCCTCCGCTTCTGGTCGAATTTCCGGCTGACCAGCGCGCCGAAGCAGTTTGATACCACGCTTGAAAATGCCATCGACAGCTCGATCCAGAATGCAACCCTCAGCAATGTCGCCCAGGCCGTGGAACTCCTGGGCGGTCTGGAATACCGGCTGGCCGATACTGCCGACACGCACTTCAGTATCGGCGGCACGCGCGAGCGGTTTGCGTTCCATGCCATCGCCGCCGGGGGCTTCACGTCCGCCTTCGACAACGGGACACCAGTCACGCTCTACAAAGATATCCGCTCGCCTGAATCCTCGCCGCAGTATTACGCGATCGTCAGCTCTCCCGGACTCTCCTCATACCCGGATCAATATTATGCGGGTTTCCGCTGGAAAACGTTCTACTTCGACGGTAACGATCGTCTGCTCAACATCGCGCCCACCACCATCGACCTGCTGTTCGGCCATGATGGCGCGGGCTCACGGCCCGGCTTCGTTCCCACCATCCGCGTGGACGGCTTTCTCTCCTTCCCGTCCCAGAAAATCAACTTCCTGCATTTCTTCGTGACGTTGATCGCACAACTGAACCACCCTCCTTCCGGCGTCGATCCCGCATTGTCGCCGTTTCTTCAACCCGTCGCCTTCGACCCGGCCGTGCTCTCCGGCGCTACTATCCTGACTACTCGCGGCCTGAATCGGGATTTTTACCGCTTCGGCGCCGCCATCGACATTTGGAAGTTGCTCGGCAAGCTGAAACCCTGACCGCAGGGAGCGGTTGTCAATTCCCGCTGACCTGCGTCTCCACTGTTCTGATCGCGCGCGCGAACTCATCCGGGGTGTGGATCAGCATGGTCTTGCCCTTCACCTTCCGGATCGCCATCGCGACCGAATCGGGAAAGTCAGCGTCCCGTCCCCAATAAGGTTTGTATTTGAAGTAGAAGAACTGAGGCGCGGAAGCCGCGCGCTGGTCGAGCGAAGCATCCGGGAGTTTGTCGTAATAGCGCGAAGGCGGCCCCAGAAAGATGACCTTGTCGGATGGCTCGGCGGCGTCGAGTTCCTGCTTGATCAGATCCGTAAGCAGACTGATATGGCCGCGGCGGTTCCGGAGCACTTGATAGTCCACCACCTCGAGCTGCATATTACTGGTCGATTGCGCCACTTGATTGAAGGAGTCCGGCGTTAAATCATCCTGCCGGAACAATTCCTTCTGCTGATCCAGGTTGAAGACCACTACCCTTACGGACCTCGCCGGCAAAGCTTCTAGCAGTGACGCCAGCGAGCTGATCAACATCAAGCGGTCCTGTATTCGGAATCTGGTAGAGCGGGGATATAACGGCGCGGCGTGCAGCAGCACCGTCAGACGCCCAATCGCAGGATCATCGCTGTCGCCCTGTTGCGACCAGCGCCGGAACGTCACGGGACCCGCGGTATTCGCCGCCATCCCCAGATTCAAGCCACGCTCGTGAGCATCCAGCTTGGCTTCCACCTTCCAGCTTTTCCGGCAAATGCGATTCAGGTCATCGGCCAGCATCCAGTCCACCGCGTAGCGCCCTTCTCCGACCTGATAAAAACCTCCGGACTCGCTTTGCCCGTTGTTCTTCGGAACATTTCGAAGCCGCGCATAGCTTCCCAGGTAGAAAGGTTCACCGCCCGCCGAGGGGGCGATGCGCATCACTATGTTCCAGTGGTGGCCGGGGCCCGAGTACTGCTTCATGGGCAAGCGCACTAAATAGCCCGTCTGAAAACGAAAGCTGAAGCTCAAGCGCGCTTCAACCGGCGTCACTTCACAGTGCATCGGCCGGTCGCCCGAATGCGCGGCCAAAAACTTTTCCGCCCGGGACCGATCCACGACATACTGTCCCGTCGCAGTGGAAGCGATCAGCAGCGTTAATAAAACCGGCCGCATGTAATACAAAATCCTGCTGCTATTATCCTGCAACTTTGCCCGCGAAGCGGCGATAGACAAAAACCGAGTAGAGCAACGCCAGCGCCATGCCCGGAATCCACCAGGCCAGCCCGACATACAACCCGTACTCCGGGGCAGCCGCGTTCATGACGGTCAGCCCCGCCGCGGGCGAGCTGTTGGACGGCAGCACGTAGGGGAAGACTCCAAAAGCCGCGCTCGTCAGCATCCCGACCAGGTATAAACACGAGCTGAGAAACGCGCCCAGATCGGGAGCCCGTCCGCTCCAAATCCGCATCCCAGCCAGACCCGCGAACGTGAGCAGCGGAAACACGTAGCCCCACACATGCGCGGAAAATTCCTTAGTTATGTTGGGCTGCAGCCGAAAGCTGACCACGGTGATGATTACCGTGAAGGCCACCACCGCCCACCAGAGCCGCCGTCCGAACTGGCGCGACCGTTGCTGCAAATCGCCATCCGTTTTCAAGACCACCCAGTAGCAGCCGTGCAGCGCCAGCGCCGTAAAAGCCGCGGCGCCGATCAGCAACGTGTACCAATCCACGATGCCCGCATCCTGGCCGGGCTGGAAGTTGGTCCACAGCGGAATGAAGAAAAAGCCGTCGGAATCGAGCGGTACGCCGCGCACCACGTTGCCGAGCGCCGCGCCATACAGCAACGCCAGCAGGGCGCTCGATCCCCCGAAGATCAGATCCCAAAACGGCTTCCAGATCGGGCTTTCGATGTGACTGCGCAGTTCGATCGAAATACCGCGTAAAATCAGCAGCCACAGCACTATCATCAACGCCAGGTAAAATCCGCTGAATGCGGCCGAGTACAGCGCCGGGAAAGCGAAGTAGAGCGTCCCCCCTCCGGCCAGAAGCCAGACCTCGTTGCCGTCCCACACCGGTCCGATGGAGTGCAGCACGTGCTGGCGCTCCTGTTCGGTGCGCGCGACAAACAGGTGAATGATGCCGGCGCCCAGATCGAAGCCGTCTAGCACCACGTAGCCGGCGATCATAATGGCGACTAAACAGAACCAGACGATTTCGATCATTGGACACCCGCCAGTTCCACGGCCATTTCCCGCGCGGGCCCATGCTCGATCTCGCGGTGCACCAGGAAGAGGAACAGAATTCCGAGCGCCATGTACAGCCCCATGAAGCCCAGCAGCGTGAAGAGCGTGTTACCGGCCGAGACACGCGAAGAGAACCCTTCTGCCGTCCGCATGACGCCGTAGATCAGCCAGGGCTGGCGTCCGAGTTCGGCGGTCATCCAGCCGGCCGTGGTCGCGATGTAGGGAAAAGGCAACGCCAGCATCAAAGCCCAGAGCAGCGCCCGGTTGTGATAGAGCCCGCCACGCCAGAGCGACCACGCGCACAGCAGCATCAGCAAAATCAGAAACGTTCCAAGTCCAACCATGATGTGATAGCTGTAATACAGCAGCGGGATGTTATCGGGCCACTGGTCTTTTGGAAAATCATTCAGCCCTTTCACCTCCGCTTCCCAGCGGCGATAGGTCAGAAAGCTCAACGCCTTTGGCACGGTAATCGGATTATCCAGCTTCAGATTATCGGTATCGGGCTGGCCGATCAGTACGATCGGCGCGCCCGCGCTGCTTTCAAACAGGCCCTCCATCGCCGCCAGCGTGACTGGTTGATGGTCGGCGATCATTCGTCCCTGGCCGTCGCCGGTAGGGAAAATCATCAGAATGGTTGCGGCGGTTCCAGCGGCCACACCGGTCCGCACAAAAATCCTGGCGTGCTCCACAAAGTGGTTGGTCAACAAATAGTACGCGCCGATCGACGCCATCACGAAGCTGGCCGTCACTACTGCGGCGATCATGTTGTGCAGATATTGCCATAGCGTCCACGGATTCAGGATCAGTCCCCAAAAACTGTCCAGAATGAACTGGCCGTTCGGGCCGAGCTTATATCCGACCGGATTCTGCATCCAGGCGTCGGTGGCGATGATGAAGAATCCCGAGAGCCAGGAACCCACGAAAACAAGGAATGCCGAGACCCAGTGCATTTTGGGACTCAGCCGTTTCTCTCCGAGGACGAACAGCCCCAGAAAAGTAGACTCGAGAAAGAACGAGAAGACGCCCTCCATGGCGAGCGTCTGGCCGATCACTCCGCCGGCGTTCCTCGAAAAGCGAGCCCAATTGGTGCCGAACTGGAATTCCATCGGAATGCCGGTCACCACTCCCATGGCGAAGTTAATGGCGAAAATCTTCACCCAAAAACGCGCGGCCTGGTTGTAATGCTCATTACCGGTCCGGAGCGCCAGCGTCTTTAATATGACAATGAGAAGCGCCAAACCCATGGTGAGTTGCGGGAATAGGTAGTGGAAGGTGACTGTGAACGCGAAATGCAGCCGGTGTACCGCTAGAGCCGAATCCATATTTGGTCCTTATGAGCAGGCCTAGTACCATCTTAGGACCGTGGATCTTGGTGGCTGGAATGCAAGGTCAAGAGACCGGAGAGTATTATACATGGACGTCAAAGTACGATATTTAGGCGGGAAGAAATTCGAGATGAGGGCGCGAGGCCATCAAGTCCTGTCGGATCAGCCGGTTGACAATGACGGCGCCGATTCGGCGATGACTCCGCCGGAATTGTTTCTGAGCGCTCTGGGCGCCTGCGCCGCGTATTATGCCGCTGAGTATCTTCACGCACGCAGGCTGCCCGATGAAGGGCTCGAGATCCATGTGTCGGGCGAGAAGGGCGACCAGCCGGTCCGGATCGTTTCGCTGCGGATCGAAGTCGTCGCTCCGGGCCTCACCCAGCGGCACCGCGACGGCGTTCTGCGAGCCGTGGACGCCTGCCTCCTCAAGCACACGCTGAACAAGCCTCCGGTAATGGAAGTACAGGTAATAGCGGGAGAGCCGGAACTGGCTAGCGTGTAAACCGCAGGCTGGTCGTCAACTGATTGCTCTGGAAATTCTCGAAGGCGAAGAACGCCTCCGACATCGAATACCAGCGCCACTCCGTGTTCCACTGCACATGCTTGTTGATCGGTATCGAGAGGCGCGCCAGCGGCTGATAATAGGTGGTCGGCCGGCTACCGGAGGAAATGAACAGCGACCCGCCGAAACTGAACCATTTGATGGCGGCCAGCGCGGTGAAAGAGTGCGCATTCTCTTTGTAGATCGAAGTTGCCGGAGAAAGCGTCTCGGGAACCAGATACAGAATGCTGGAGTTTATCGCCGATCGCGAGTAATCGAGCAGCACGTTGGCCCATTTGGCGCCGTGGGGAGTCCAAAAAACCGAAGCCGATTCCACTTTGCTCGTGAAATTAAGCCGCACGCTGGGATCCGGATTGCTGTTGTCGAGCAGGCTGAAATCGGCCGCCACCCGCAACGTGGACATCAGATCGTAACTGGCCCGGATGCGAGCCTTCTCGTAATTCTGCAAACTGGTGCGGAAATAGATCTCGCCCGACGTGGACCCTTCCGCGCTAGCGGTAATCCGGAACTTCTGGCCCAGGCGATAGTTGAACCCCGCGATACCGACGTTACGGCTAAGGTTGGCCGCTTCCGAAGGCAGACCGGTCAGGATGGGCGCCAGCACGTCTGTGTTGCCCCACTCGTATCGATAACCGCCGCGCAGAGTGAGGCTCTTGGTCAGATCGTAATACGCATCCACCTCTTCCTGGTTGTAATTCAGGGCCATGCGGTCATTGGCCAACTGGCTATCGGTCATCGGAACGCCGGAGACCAACAGACTTTCAGACAGCAGCGCGCCGGCGGCGTTGTGAAAGCGATCGGTGGTCCAATATTGGACGATTCGCAAGCGTGAGAAAGGCCGAATTTCAACGGTCACGTTGCCCGTGCTATGCGGCATGTTGGCGTCGCCTGTTAATACGTCCTGGCCGGCGCTGTAGAACTGGACTATTCGCTGCAAGTAGAAGCTGCCCGCGGATGCTTCGCTGTAATTGACATCGGTGTGCGCCTGGGAGTAGACAAACTGCCCTGTGATGCTCATCCAGGAATAAGGATTCGCTGCCAGCAGCACCCTGCTATAGATCGAGTCGCCTCGAATGCGATAGAGCTCGGACAATGCATCCAGCGACAGGTTCTGCCCCAGAAAAGGACCGATGAAGCCGCCGCTGGCGGGCGTGACGTCGGACGCGCCCTGATCGTCCTTGAAGGTCGTGCCGCCTTCCTCCAAGGTGATGTGATAATGACCCAGCTCCATGCGAACTCCCGCCCGAAAATCGTCGGTCTGGTCGGAATAAAGACTGGCCACCGGGTACTCGGTGACGTCCGTCTCGAAGGTGGTGATCCCGCGGCCGAACTGAGTGTTCCGCCCGAAGGCCAGGTAGGGTGTAATCCATTTGTTCGGCAGAAAATCGAGCTGGACGTTCGTGGTGCGAATAGAGGTATCGAATGAGTTTTGATCCAGCAGCAATCCCTGGCTCAGCGTGGGATCGGCATAAGATGGCAGAAAATTGAAATACGCGATGTTGCGGTAATCGGCCGTGAGCCGGTACCAGTTTTGCTTCTGCATGTCGACCCGCAGGGTATTGTAAGGATCTCCGCCCCACGATGAAGCGTGGACGTCCAGACGATCGAAGAGCCGCTTTTTCGGATCGCGTATAGTGAAATCCGCGTTGAGCAGCCGGGGGCCTTGTCCGAGATTCACTACGCTGCGATAGGCATCCAGATTTCCAGTAATGTTGGGGACCCACCGATATCCCACTTCGAAGCTGCCTTCGATCCAGCCGTCCCCAGTGTTGGCGGCAGGCGCAGGCTCGGGTGCAGGCGCGGGCGCGGGTGTCGGCGTAGCTGTCGCGGCGGGAGTTACCTGCGTTTTAGTCTGGCCGTCGGCAGCAGGCGGATTGGCCGGGTTAGCTGCATCCTGCGCGCCCAGCGAGCCTGCCAGAAGAAGAATAGTTAGGAGTTTCATCGGAAGAACGTCCGATCCGCGTACGACCCGTGAATTTTCACGTGACATACCGTGCAATTTTGGTAGAGGGCAGTGCGGAGATCGTGAAACGCCGGCGGCACTCCCCCGATCACTCCGGTCCTTGACGATGCGGCCGGCAGGTTGGCGTGGCATTCCAGGCACAAGTTGCTCACCTCATGACGCACCAGCATCCGAGGATTGGCCGACCCGTGCGGTTCGTGACAGGCCGCGCATCCTTCCAGGCGCACCGGAGCATGCTCGAAAACAAACGGCCCGCGCTTATCGCTATGGCATTGCAAGCAGCCCGGTTCGTTGCCGAAAGCGGACTTCATGCTGTCGGCGCGGAAACTCGCGTGGGGATTGTGGCAATCCACGCACGACATGGCGCCTTCCTGGAGCCGATGCCTGTACGGCCGGTTGAACGCGGCCCATTCGGACAAATGGCAACTGGAGCACTTGGCGTTGATCTCTGAATTTTTATGCTCCACGAGTTTGGCCCCGCCGGTTCCGTGCACGAAATGACAGCTTGTGCAGCCGACCTGGTCCTTGGCATGACCACTCGCAATGCGCCCCTCGGGTGTGCGCTGATTCAAATGGCAACCGAGACACGTCTGATCCACCTGAGCGGGCGAAAGCTTAGCTGGGTTACGAATGTCCTCGGCCGATGCCGACTCGGCGTGTTTGGCCCCCGGACCATGGCAGGACTCACAGGCTCTTCCCTCCCAGCCGCGCCGCGCCCCGGTTTGGACCGCAAAGTGAGGAGTCTTCTGGAAATTGTTGTAGATCTCCTCGTGGCAAGTCTTACAAGTATCCGAACCGACGTAGTCCGGCGACTTCGCCGTGTCGGGCGCCTTGGCAGTCGCGGGCGTCTTGGCGGCGGGAGGCTTTGCAGGTTGAGCGGATATCGTGAGGCCCGAAGCCAGGATCACGATACCCGCGAAAGCCCTGCTCACTCCCTTGGCAGAGTTATTCGCATTGGTGAAGTTATTGAGCATGAACCAGGTCAAAATCGTATGCAGCGCCGGACGCATGGCAGACCGTGCAGCTCCATCTCTGGCGGGCGCTGGTGCAGGCTAACTGCCAAGAAATCGGTCAAATGGATCAATATTTTACGGCTCTTCAAGGATACCCTAGAGCCAACCGCCTGGGTCAAATACCAGAATTGTTGGGTTAAAAGCCCCAGCAGCGTGATCTATTTCCGCCTGGTCCATCAATTGCACGGAGATCTTTGTGCCCACTCAAGCGGCAACTGGCTTGTTCATCGAGAATCGATCGCGAGCAACCGCCGCTCTGGCAGTGCAGCTTGCGGGAAATCGGTACGTCGGTCAACTGGGAACGGTAAGCATGTTCGAGTTGAGAGCGATGATCGATCGTATTTTGGATTACTACGACAAGTGGGCAACAGGCGACCAACATGCATTGCCGGCCTGCCTCGACTTTGTGGAAAACATCTGCTTCGCCTTGTCGATTCCACTCGCGGAAACCTCGTACGGGCTCTTTGTTCTTCGGGACGGAATCTCAGCCATGCTCGCCACCGGGGCGGAAAACGAGAATAGCGAAACCATCCGAAAAGTGAACAGCTTCTTTGAAGCGTTCGTTCACGATTTGCTTAGCAGATACTAGCCCGGCAAATCGGGCATTCGCCCGGCTTCTGATACTATGCTCTGAGCAAGATGTTATGCTCTGACCAAGATGTTATGCTCTGAGCAAGCGTTCATCCCATGGAGATCGATCCTGAACTGGCCTCTCGCGCGATGCGCGAAGCCCTCGAGAAATACCCCCGTTTCGAGGCTTACGGTCCAAAGCTCATCGCCCGCGCCCTCTTCCAGGGTCATGCCCTGATGCTCGAATATGCCGTGCCGCCGCCTCGCGATGATCCCGACGCTTGGGAATTCCAAAACTCCGTCGTAAAGCGATACAAAAGTTTGGGCGCTAGCTGAAACAAGAGGTTCTACCTACCAGAGGTTCTATATAAAAAATGGATAGGCGATCATTTCTGGAATTTGGTCTTAAGCTCGGCGGAGCCTCCGCGCTCGCGCTCCCCGCTCTTGCTTTTCAAAACGAGAAGAGCGCCCTGAAGATAACCGGCGTCCGCATCGTTCAGACGCGGCCCAAACGTCCGCTGCCTAGCTACACCCCCGCGCCCGGGTCCTGGTCCACCGGTGGCGTAGAGGTCGCTAATCCGATGTCGATCTACTCGGAGTACAAGGCGACGCGTTCGTTGTGGAACCCCGATCCGGGTAAGTTCGAGGGTTTTACGGTCGAAATCTCTACCGATAAGGGTGTAAAAGGATACGGGACCGGCGGAGCGGGCGGCGGCGCCGTCGTTGAACAGCACTTGGTGAAGCTGCTGCTCGGCGAGAATCCGTTCAACATCGAACGAATATGGGATATCCTGTACCGGTCCACAATGCCTTACGGACAGGCGGGCATTGCGATTAATGCCATCAGCGGCGTCGACCTCGCCCTGTGGGATCTGGTTGGCAAAGCGCTCTCGGTTCCCGTCTACCAATTGCTCGGCGGCGACACCAAGGGCCGGATTCCCGCGTATTGCACCGGCAACGACATCGATCAGCACTTGAAATTTGGCTACAAGAGAGTAAAACTCGCGATGCCGTATGGTCCCGCCGACGGCCGGGAAGGTCAGAAGAAGAATGTCGACCTAGTGAGAACAACGCGCGAATTAGTCGGGCCGGATGGCGATATCATGCTCGATTGCTATATGGCCTGGAACGAGCAATACACCATCGAGATGGCCGGGATGGTGGAGCCTTATCGCGTCTACTGGATGGAAGAGTGTTTGCAGCCGCGCGATTACGAAGGTTTCGGGCGCCTCCGTGCCGCCATTAAATCGACCCGGATCGCGACCGGCGAGCATGAGTATACGCGCTACGCTTTTCGTCAACTGTTGGATCATCGCGGCGCCGCGATCTGGCAGCCCGATGTGCACTGGTGCGGCGGATTGACCGAGCTACGGAGGATCGCCGCGCTTGCCGCAGCCTACGATATCCCGGTGATCCCACACGCGGGTGGCGCATTCGATTCCATCCACTTCATTTTCGCGACGCCCAATAGTCCCTGGGCGGAAATGTTCATGCCGGCTCCTGGGGGACCGGATGTAATCTACAAGCGCTTTGAAGAAGACAATCACGTCACGCGCGGGCCCGAAGGCATTTATGCGCGTCCCTCCGATCGTCCTGGCTTAGGTTGGGATATCGAAGTTTCGTAACGGCATCGCTTGCAAGGGTAATTATATAATTGGCTAAGTGGGCGACTTGGTAGGCGCATGGTTCTTACTGCAAATAACCAGACATTAGCTCCGCAGCGTTCCTTAATCCCAACACCGTTCGATCACCTGATTTGTCCTTCCCGAGAGGAGCGGCATTTCGAGCGATTAAATCTGACAACTTTTGTACAACGCACTGACCGTTTTCGATTTTCATCTGGTGGATAAAGTCTCGGTCCTCACCATTCCATGCTTCGCACATGACGAAGGGACTGTGTGAGGAGACTAGAATTTGACTGCGTTGAGAGGGATCATCACGGAACGCCAACGCTCGAATTGCCTGGTAGAAATGCTCGATGGCTGCGGGCGTCAAGCCGTTCTCGGGCTCTTCAAGTAGCATGACTGGGGGCCGATTCGTGCTGTAAGCCAGGACCATTAGGCCAAGAAAAATCAGGTTGCCATGCGACATTCGTGCAGCATTGATAAGTCCCCGGCCATCCGAGAATTTCATCGAAAAGGCTACCTTCTCGACACCCACGACGTTGAACTCGAAACCTTCAAATGACGGCAATACCACGCCAACCTCCGCAATGATCTTTTCTAGCGCCGGATCTTTGGTCTCTTGCATGTAGTACAGGCAGGCCGCTAAGTCCTCTCCTTCATATCCAAGACGTGGGGCGGCGAACGGGTCTCCGCCATTAGCTATTTCGGGAAGCCGACTCGGTCGTGACAACTCATCCGGGGATAAACGGAATCTATTAAATCGACCGATCTCCTTAGCACAATCGGAGACGATCTGATATCCATCGGCAAGGCGTCAAGCTCTGCTTTTCTAACGGCTGCGAGAATTCCGTAATCATTATCAACGTACCGCAAAGCGTTTTTGAGGGGCGACGCGTCAGGATTATCTCTATCGAACAGGTGTGTCCCATCAGATGATCTGAGAGATTCCGTGAAGATCTGGAAAGATGGATTTCCAGGTTCGGCAACACCTTGTTGTGCGTAGTTGATTGTGTAGCTCAATCTTTCGGCCTGTTCCCGGCTGTTTGACATAATCACATCGAAACCGATCCGCGCAATGCCCGTGGATCCTCGATACTGGGTCGCAGAGAACGAATATGGATAGTGTCCGAAAGCCTGTCGAATACTACCTCTCGCCAGCATCGAGAAGTTCAAGATGGAGTCGAACAGGGCTGACTTACCTCCGCCATTTGGGCCGATCAGCACCGTAATGGGCGACAATTTGATACTTGTGGCCCGGTGGATTAGGTAGTTACGGACAGTCAATTCGTGAATGTACATATTCCAACTCTTGAGCAATCGGGGATGTTAGCCCTTTTTCGTCGCCCGCTTCTTGGCCCGATCCCTTCTTGTCGGGCCTCTTTCTTGAGGATCTCCGCTTTCGGCACGGTCAGCGATGCGCGAAACGCGCAGTCAAACTTTTCGAACTGATCCTGCCCCTCACATCGGGTGTTCAGTTCGGCAATTGTTTCGGCTTGAGATTTCATTCTCCCCCTCGATTCACAGATCGCCAATCCAACGCAAGCAAGGAAATGTCTTTTTGAACTTGCGGACTAACTTCTCATCGGCTGTTATGAACTCGCAGGCGTCTTGTTCAGCGAGCGTGATATAGAGCATGTCGTAGATTGCGTGGTCCTTCGAGCTTGCGTTCTTAAGCGCTGTTCCTGCGAACCCGGCACTGTCGCGTAACGGAACTCGCAGCGCCAGAAAGTCCTCGAACATTTGATCTGCTTGCGCCACCGATATATCCTTGATCTTATTCGCGCGTTTCCACAGAAGATTGCCAAACTCAGCAATAAGGAGATCCGGTGCAGTCAATTCAACTTGTTCGTCAATGAAGTCTTGAAGAAGCTTTTCCGCTTTGTCCTTGTGCGCCTCTGGGAGAAACCACTTTGCCACAACACTTGCATCGACGACACGCTGCATCAGTTATCTTTCTCGATCCTCTCGAATCAGCGGATAGCTTTCTGGCAACAGTCCCTTTGCGGACTCGATCGCATCACGTCTTGCAAGAATGCGCTTCAAAAGCCTTTGCCGGGGATTTAATTCCTCCTCGGCACCAATCGTGCCGCGCGGAATAAGCAGTTGAAGCAAGCTCGGTGAGAGCTGACTGAGCGCTTGAATCTGGAGAAAATCGCGAAACTGTTCGGAAGATAGAATCCACGCGGCGCTGTCACCTGTTCCGTAGAATCCCAGAGCGATTCGGTACCTTTCAGTTGGGTTGCCAGCGGCTTGGAAGATCGGCATTTTGACAGGCAACTTCTCTCCCGTTCCATAGGAGTGAAGAGCAACTTCGTCAGGAGTCCCAATCGCACGAAAGGTGCTAGGGTTCATAACGGCACGCCTTCCGCCATGTACCTCAAATAATGCTCGGTTACTGCTCTAGTAAACTGCCCTTCGATCACTTCGTGAAACTGACGGAGGAGAGCGACGATACCATCGTTAGAAAGCGGAAGAGTTCCAACTGTATAGCAGTCCAGATCCAGCAAATATGTGCGGGTTGGCTCATCGTTTTGAGGCGGTAACAATCCACTCCGAATCGTGAGCTTCCTATCGGTGGAGAGGTCCACAGATATTTCGGTAAGAAAACTTGTGGGTACGTGAGACTCAAATGTTTCTGCGCTGATGGGAGATCGCACATACTTTCTATAGTTGACTTCTGGATCCGGGCCGACCAGGTGAATCTGGTTTATGTAGCGCAACCCAAGACGGTCTACGTTGTGTAGCTGGAAAAGTTCAATAGCCGGTGTAAATGCCGCTAGTAGAGAAGTGGTGTAGTCCTCGAAATGAATATAATCGGTGACAATCAAGCTGAAACTTACGACCGAGACGCGAACGATGCGAGAGCCTTGCTGGTTTTGGAAAACAAAGCTCCTGAGTGGTGTCAGTTCCCCAGCGGTTGCCTTAGGTGGCTTGCCAAACGCGACGGCGGCAGGAAAACGAACAATGTATTCGGCACTTGATTTTGGATAGATCGTCTCCACCTTCTGCTGAAAAGCAGCGACGCCAGTCTCGACGGCAAAACAGTTTGGAAAATTCACTTCAAATGCCACCTGGGAGAGCGGCGGATGAAGCAGTGGTTTACTCAGGACTTTTCGCGGCAATCCCAAACCCTTGCGTTGCTTTTTGGTCGTCATGGTTTCCCGCGCCTGCCTCGATATTGCCGCTGCTCTTCCTGTTTAGTTAATTTGCGGTCGAGCATCGGGATTCTTTCCAGTGAGCTGTTCAAATGTCACACGCTTACCTACTCTTCAGCGAAAACTGACGCTTCTCATGTTTGTTGCAGCACTGCCATCGATTCTGATTCGCGAAAAAAAATTACATCCTTCGAACCACAGGCCGGGCATTCCACACCGTCCGGCCAGCGGCGGCTCATAACGTATTCGCGGCACTTGTTGGGGTCTTCGAAATAAAAAGTTGCTTCTTGAAGGCTTCGTGGTTCCCTTGCAGCTTCCATGTCTCAATTCTACTTCTCTACATCGCATTGCCGCTTAGTCAACTATATAATTGCCCCTGCAAGAGCACACGAATCAACCCCTTCTTTTCTCTTCTCGCGCTGCATTATGGAGCGCGCGGATGTACCCCATGCTGTACGACCAGTTGGATTGACGCCCGCCCGCCATCGCAGGCACGTGATCGGCAATCAGGTTACCGTTAAAATCCGCGTCCACCAGCGTCTTCATCAGCTTCCACATATCGGTGTAGCCGTTGTCGATATACGTTTCGACGAAGTCGGGAATCGGCGATGTCACGTTCCGGAAATGGATTTTCCATAGCTTGCCCATTTTGGCGAAAGCGCTGGCCGCTTCGAAAACATTCTTGCCCGTATATTTCCCTCCCTCCATCCAGGTCCCACAGCACAGACAGACTCCGATGTTAGGCGAGTTGGCTATCTCCATCGCCCGGACATATCCGTCGAACGTTCCAAAGATATGCCGCGGGATGCCGCCCAACTCGGGAACCGGAGGATCATCGGGATGGATTCCGATGCGCACCCCCGCTTCCTCGGCAACCGGGGCAATCTGCCGGATAAAGTAGGTGTAGTTCTCCCAGAGCTCTTCCTTCGAATACTTCCGCCCATGCGTGAGCGCCCCTTCATACGTTTTGCCATTCCAGAAGCCCTTGGCGTTGGCGAGATGGAAAGCTCGCGATTCGCCGCCGCCGCGAGTGGTTTCAGGCGCGCTCGACCAAATGCCGTTGGCCATGTGAGCGTAGGTAATGTAGCCGATCCCGGCCTTGCCCGTGTCCCGAATGTACTGTTTCAACCATTCGATCTTCTGTTCGCGCCCGGGCAAGTTGAGCGTGATCTCCTCGATGTTGCGGTTCTCGTTATTGGAGATGTTCCAGACTTTCAGACCGGCCGCTTCCACGCGCTTCTTGATCGCGAGAAAATTCTCCAGAGTCGCGCGCCCGTTTCCCGTCTGGACGTTCAGGTATTCCACTCCCATCTGCTTGATCCAGGTCAGATCTTCATCGCTGACGTTTTCGCCGACCTGCATCGAGATCTTGATGCCGGCGGACAAGGGCTCGAGCGTCCTGGCCTTGCCATGTGGCGCGAAAGCGGCGGCTACAGCCGCGCTAGAGAATATCCGTCGTGTCATTTGCATGATTTAATCCTCAGCTCTCACAAAACTGATCAGACGGCATCCAGTTCAATGGCGCAGACAGCGCCCGGTGCGAATCGCCACTGTGGCGTGGGACCTGGCAACGCTGCTTCCCGCGGTTTGAATACGTCCGGCTGATCCTGGTCGACGTAAGTGCGCAGGTCTTCGGGATCAATCGCGAAAACGCGGCCGGCCGTCACATTCGCGCCCGCGATCGCGAAACTGGCAGTTACGGATTTCGAGTATTCCAGATTGGCGACATGTAAGTAGAACTTTCCGCCCCTCCGGCTGCCGGCGATATCCAAACCAGATGGAGCCGATTTCACGGCCACCGCCTGGGTCCCGTTGTATTTCTTGAAAAGACGAGCGATCGATCCGGCCGGCATCAAGTAACTTGCGCCGCGTGGCGTTGGAAGCATCACGGCGGTATTGGTCCAACGATTGCCCTGAAAGTCCGCGGCGGTGGCGATCTGCACCCGCGCGCCGTGGCGCTGGTAAATATTCAACGAACGGGCATGGTAAACCGCCGAGAGCCACTCGCGCAGAATCGGATTCGAGTTCGGTGGCGACAAGCTGAGATGGCCTTCCGTGATGGCGATGCCCGCGCTCGACCCTGCCGCCCCAATGGTCTGCTCCAGCTCGCTGACGCGTTTCTCCACGACATTCGACAATTCCAGAAGTTCGTCCCAGGCGCGCGCCGGCTCTTTCTCGTACCGCAATCCCTTCAGAACCGTGTCCGACCGTTTTGGACTCTGGCCCATCATGTGGATCGCGACCAGATCCAGATATTCACCGGCCTGCTTCAATAGATCGCCCGCCCACAATGTCGCTCCCGCTCCACGCCCGCGGTCTCCCCATCCGATCAATTGCACCGAGCGGTCGCGCTCTTTCATCGCTTTCGCAAACTCGATCGTGTGCGCGATAGAGTCCTCTTTTGAAAATGTCGCGGTCCCGTAGGATGTCTCGTTGCCGATCTGCCACAGTTTGATATTGAACGGATCGGCGGCCCCATTCGCCTTGCGCTCACGATTATCCGGATCGTTCGCATACGACACCCAATCGGCTGCTTCACGGGCATCGCCGCTGCGGTTGCCTTCGCGCGTGGTGCGATAACGCGCTTCGCCATCGCTCAAGAAATTGACACAGTAGAGAGGCGCCGCTCCGGCCCTCCGGCAAAAGTCGACGAACTCGTGGGTTCCGACGCGGTTCGTGTCCATTCCTCCCCAAACGTAGTTCCGCATTGCCGGACGTTTCGAAACCGGCCCGACGCCCTCGCGCCAATGATAATAACGGCTGAAGAGGCCGCCGAATCGCAGCATATCCGGTGAAAGGTCTCGGGTCACATCGACGAAATCTTTGCGCCAGTCGTCCGCATCCCAGTCCCAGGAGGCGTCCACTGAGCTGTCGGTGGCGCCCAGCGGTTCCATGAATTGCATATAGAGATGCGGCGAGATGTCGAACAACGGTTGGGGATCGAGTACGATTGTGCTGGCGTCAGCAGCGTGAAGAGCCGACTGAGCCGCCGCGCCAATCGCCGCCTGCTTTAGAAAATCCCTGCGCGCAATCATAGCTTTCAGGAAACCGTCCGTTCAGTCGGTTTGCACTGTCTCTCGTAAACCTTCGCGTCGATACGAATGCCCAATCCAGGCTCGTTTGAAACCACTTGCGTTCCCTTCCCGAGAGAATATCCGCTGGGAACAATGACGTCGCAGGTGGATCGATCGTCTTCGGCCGACGGCACGCCGCTCAGCGCTTTCGCCAGATGCAGACCCATCAGATGTCCGATCTGCGACGCCCAATTGTGGGGAATCGTCACCGCTCCCACGGCTTCGCCCATTCGCGCCGCTTCACGATTGGCGATGCAGCCGCCACTGCGGGTATCGAGCTGCAGCACGTCCATCAGGCGCCGGGGATGCAGGTAGGGTTCGAACTCGTTCGCGTGCCGGAAGTTCTCGCCGTCGGCGATCAACGTATTCATTTTGGCTTCGGAGAGTTTGTCTTTCAACCTGCCATAACCATCGACTGTCTCAGGAAACGGCTCCTCGAGCCAATGCAGCTGGTCGTCCCGGGTTTCGGCTAGCATCCGCCAGAGCGCATCGAAGTGCCCTTCGTAACCATTGTTCGTATCGCCCATTACGACCACGCCCGGACCCACCGCTTTTCGAACGGCATGGATCACCGCAATATCCCGCGCATCTCCGCCGGCGCGGTCCATCCACTTCGAACCGCGTCCCAACTTCAGTTTCAGCGCCTTGAATCCAGCGTGCACGGATTCTTCTGCTTCTTCAACCACCGCCGCAACGCCTCGCTCTGGCCGCATTACATCGGCGAAATAAAGCGTGCCGTCATAACACTGGACGCTGTCGCGCGCCGAATCACCCAGCAGCCCCCAGACCGGCTTATTGGTCAACTTGCCGACCAGATCCAGCAGCGGACCGTCGAGATACTGCGCCTTGGCATGCAGCTCTCGGAACCACTGGGACGGCCGCACCACCTTGCCGCCGCTCAGCTCATACAACTCCAGCGGATTCTTGCCGATCAGCGGCTGGAGTTCCGACACGTAATCGTCCAGATTCATTCTGTAAGTGCCGGCGCCGATTCCCTCGACACCCTGATCGGTTTCGATGCGCAGCAAAGGATGCGTGTAAGTGCCGCCCTTCGGAGCCTTATCGTACGCATTCATTGCGACGATCTTATGAAAGCGGCCCTCCAGAATAGAGACACGGATGCGCGTGATTCGCACCGGGGTTTCAGCGACGCCCGGAACAACGGAAGCAGCCAGAGCGGATAAGAAATTGCGGCGATCCAATCGCATCCATCCTACCTGAAAGAGTCTCTCCGTGGGCATTTGTGGATCAGGTCTCCGGCCTGCCAATCTGGGACCTTCACTGACCTTCCGTCGGCCTTATCCTAGTAGTGTGAACCGTAGTGTGAACTTGCTCCATCGTCTGTCGCCGATCATTTGCGCACTTTCCTTGGCCCACGCGGCCGGCCTGAAGCCGGAAACGTCCGCCGCCTTCGATCATTACGTCAAACTCACTGAGGACGAGATTGCCAAGCGCACCGGCTCCGATTTCGTGTTGCTGGAGAAAAATACCAAGCAGAAGACCTTAGCGTGGCTGGGCCAGACCGTAATCGAACCGAAAAAAACCCTGGATCAGGGTCAGGAAATCGATATTCCCGATGGACTGGTCCAGGATTGGATCGGCACGCTCTTTCTAGAAGGCGCCACGCTCGACCGCGTGCGAGACATGGTCCTCAACTTCACCGATTACAAGTATTATTTCAAGCAGCAGGTCATCGATTCAAAACTGGTCAAGCGCGATGGAGATAAGCTCGACGCATTCCTGCGCCTATCTAAACGGCAGGTTACGCCCATGGTCTTCAACGTCCAACTCTCCGCTCTTTATACGACCGTCGATCCGACCCGGGGCTACGTCGTATGCCGGTCAACTCACCTGGCCGAGGTTGCGCATCCCAACAAGCCCGGCACCTATGACCAGGAGCGGTCTGCAGACGACCAGACCGGTAATCTGTGGCGCCTCAATTACTATTGCCGCCTTCATCAGACCGACGACGGAGTCTATGCCGAGCTGGAATTGATCACTCTCTCCCGCCCCGGAGGCGGTCTGCACCCGGGCCGCTTCTTGAGCGGTTTCGAGGCTTTTCCTCGAGAGCTGGAGGAGGCTTTCCTCGATGGTCTGCGCGACGCCTTCCCCCTGCGTCACTGAAGATCGAGAAAGTCGGGAAAAGATCCTGTGTAACCCCGGCCGTTCGCGCCGCGTCTCTTCACGCATCTTCTTTGGCGGATGGGCGACGTTTTGGCGGATGGGAGAGGTGTGATGTCGTACCTAGGCGTGTTCGCCCAGGCCCTTGAGCCGGCCTTGGTCTGCGTCCTATTAGTACATGCCGCCGCCACTTTGCCTGCCCAGAGCACGGCCGGCGACGGGGATCAAACCGAAGACGTATATGACCTCGGGCCGGACGTGGCCCCTCCGCGAATTATCAAGCAAGTCGCTCCGCGCCCCTCTTCTGGACGCGGCGTGAAGGTAGTGGGGTCGGTCACGATTGCGCTGGTGGTCAGCTCGAAGGGAATGCCCAAGGATTTGCATGTGCTCAAAGGGCTCGACAAAGAGGTAGACCAGAGCGCGGTCGAAGCGGTGGAACAATGGCGCTTCGCTCCCGCTCAAAAGGACCGCAAGCCCGTAGCCGTAAGAATCACCCTCGAAATCGCCTTCCACGAAATGTGATGGCGCTACCTGCTAAAATCTCCTGAAGGGAGACAATCATGACTCAACGTCTATTTGGCGGAGCTATATACTTGCTGTTCGGCTTATTCACTTTAGCCGCGCAGGACGTTGTAACTGCCGTCGATGGCACTGTAAAGAAGGTCGATTCCGGCGCCAAGACCGTCGTCGTCAAAACGGCCGACGGCACCGAACACACATTCCATTTCCTGGGCCGCACGGTCATCCACGGCGTCGAAGAAACCGCCAAAGGAACGAAAGACGTGTTTCACGGGCTCAAGGAAGGCACTGAAGTCGCGGTGCATTACACCGTCAAGGGCGGCGAAGAAACGGCCCGAGAGGTGGACCACATCGGCAAGGATGGCATGAAGGTGACCGAAGGTACCGTCTCGCACATCGATCGAGGCGCCAAAACTGTCGCCATCAAGACCGCCGACGGCGCCGAGACCACTTATCGGCTGGCTGACGAAGCCGCTAAAGATACTGCCAAGGGCGTCGAAAAGTCGGGAAAAGTGACGGTCTACTATACCGAGGAAGGTGGCCATAAGGTCGCCCACTTCGTTAAGCAGTCAATTTAGTTTTCCTTACGCGCCTGGCGCCCCACCTTAGTAGGCGCTTTACTGGTCGCTGGTCTTTTGCTTTACTTTCTTGGCGCTATTCTCGGTCGCCCCAGCGGCCTTGTTGACGCCTTTCTTGGTCCCCTTCGCCACGGCCTTGCCCGTGTGCTTAGCCGCGTGACCCGTGTCTTTCCCGGCGTCCTTGACGTCGTGGCCGGCTTTCTTCATGTTGTCCTTCGCGCCGTCTTGCGCCAGCCCTATCCCGACAGTTAGAATCCCCACTGCAAATAATCCAAGCATTCTCTTCATGAATGCTTTCATTGCAATCACGCTACCAACTTGTTAGTCACGTATATTCATCACCAGCCCGCTGATCCGCTTAGGGAATTTCTACGCTGCCCCACCCAGCTAGGGTAGAATCCGCCGGACAGCGGCGAGCCCGCCCGCGCGCTGAATGCCCGGCACGAAGAACTGATCGATGAAGTCCTGATCGTCCCCCTTGAACCCATCGAATTTGCCTTCGACCGCCACTGGAACCGGCGCCGCCGCAGCCGCGAACTCCGCCCAGATTGCCGCCTTCCCCGATGCAACAATTCGCAGGTCCTGGGCGCCTTCCTGCTTCAGATATGCCAGCGCTGTAAGAATGTCCTGTACCCGATTGGCATCGTCGCTACGGTTGTAGGTCAGAAAATATGGACCCGAGCGATCGCGTGGCGCAACCGCATCGCCGGTCTGGAATACGGTGAGCAAGAGAGCCGAACCTCCTCCAATTTTCGGCACCGCAATTTTCCGCGCCGCTTCCGCCCCGCCCGCGTCCACCACGATTACGGAAGGCACGCCGCTGCCAACCCGAATTCCCGCGACGCGATCGCCCTTCCCCGCCCGGCTCAGCACCATCCGATCGCCCGACCGTTCACTGAGCACGCGTTCCGGCCATTCTGCCCCCAGCGCCAGCCGCAGCCGCTCGCGCAGCAGGGAAATATCGCGCGTCTCATCGGTCTGCTTTTTCGCCTCCGCGATCCACTGCTCCACCAACTGATCGTAGGTCAGCGCGTTCTTGGGCAGCGGCCGGTTCTGCCAGACCAGCATATCCTGCAGCTTCTCGACGTGAACGCCGCGACCTTCCTTCACATCCGTGGCTTCGCCCAGGATTCGCTTCCCGAAAAAGCCGTACATGGCCTCCCGGCTCGCCTGGTTGTAATTGTGCGGCGCGTCGATCTGCACCATTTCGAGTTCCGCGGCGCGGTCGTAAAGTTCGTAGATCGAGCGCACGGCCGGATATTCTTCGCGCGGCGTGTTCTTGGTCCAGTCGCCGGTGGCCGAAACCATCAGCATTGGCCGGGGCGCCATCATCGCGCCGATCTCGACATTGAACGTGTCGAAGCGCAGCCCCGGAGCGTTTTCGCATTGTCCTCCGCCCTGCATAATGGCCGAAATCATGTTCACCGGCGCATCAAACTTTACACGATCATCCACCGCGGCCAACAAAAAAGTCTGCGTGCCCCCGCCCGATTCTCCGGTTACAGCCAGCCGCTCGGGATCCACATCCGGCAGCGATTCCAAAAAATCCAGCGCTCGAATCGAATTCCACAACTGCAATCCCAGCGGGCCAAAACCCCATAGCTGCTCCCGTGGACTGCCGAAATCGTGCGGCGTCTGGATCGTATCGTCGTAGCCCACCATGTCGTATGCGAAAGCCACATAGCCTTGCTTGGCGAGATTTATACCGCGCAATGGAATTGAATTGAGCGGCTGATGCTCTAGCCTTCCATAATCCCAGTGGCCATGCGGAGCGAGCACGCCCGGAAACTTTCCCGCGCGCCCGTGCGGCCGGTAAAGATTCCCGCACAGATAATATCCCGGCAGCGTCTCGATGTAGACCTTCTCGATCGTATAGTCGCTGTGTTCGATGCGCCCGAAAATCACCGGATTCAGCGGGTTCTTCTTCGGGCTGGGAATCAGCCCCGCCGCGAAAAGAATCTGGGCGCGCAGCTTTTGTTTGTGCGCCTCCCACTCCCCTAGCGTCCGGTATTTCGGCATCGCAAAGTGTGTGTCGGTATTCGGCACATTGACATTGCGCGAGTCTTCCTGAGGAATTTGGGCCAGCAGGCAAAATGCCATGCCGGCGAAAGAACCCAGCAGCCGAAGACGGCGAAATTTGAATTGCGCGGACATATCAATCTCCTTCTTAACGAACGCCCACCTCTAAGAGCACCAGCCAGTATTGAACCGACTGCAGCGCGAAGCCCGCAATGATCAGCCCAATTCCGAAGACGCCCATGCGCCTCTCGGGCACGTGATCCGCGGTCCATTCGACGAAAGGCGTGCACGCGCCTGCTACCACGGTAACCACTCCAATCGCGAGTCCCGTTTTCAGCCCCACTGCGATCGCGTGTTCACGTTGCTGCGCCACCAGGCTGCTGACGTAGCCGGTAACCGCGTAGCCGGCGGTACGATTTATAGCAGCCAGAAATTGATGTTTAGTCAGACGCGGCCGCGTGCCCGGCTGATAATCGATGGTCGGCCGGATACCGGCCCGGTACGCCAAGACCTGTCCCACCGTGCTCAGCACTCCAAACGTGGCCCCAAACGCGCCTCCATATAAGTATGCCGCGCCCAGAGCGAAACCCGCTCCGCGAATGGCGCTCATCAGTGTGTCATACCAGAATCCCGGCTTCGGCCCGTGCCTCGAGGCTCGCGCAAACTCCCACGCCAGTGTGATGCCATGCGCCACTCCGCTCGCGAGCCCAAACACCGGCCCGAGCGCGAGACCGTACCCGCCTCCAAATAGCACGCCGTAGGTGACTCCTCTGGTGAGAGTCCGCAACGGCCCGTGTTCCCCGCCCAGAAGATCGTACGCGAGATATAACGCGCCCAGCGCGTCCACTGAACTGCCGGCGATGCTGATCAAAGCCAGCGTGTGCTTGTCGATCATCATGGAAGTTCGGCGAACTCGCCGTTCTTGAGCACCAGAAACGAGCCGTGCGGCGCGCAGGCCATGAGTTGTTTTGCCGGCGTGTCGATTCCCTCGTCCGTTAGTTTGAAAGTTCCATGATGAATCGCGATGCTGGTCCCGGCGCCCAGGATCTCATGCGCTCTCACGGCCTCATCCGGCCCCATGTGTATGGGCGACATGAACCAGCGCGGTTCGTAAGCTCCGATCGGCAACAACGCGACGTGCGGCGATCCGAACCTTTCACGGATCTTGGCGAAATGAGGTCCGAAACCGGTGTCTCCCGCGAAATATACCCGCCCCTCCGGCCGTTCGATCACATACCCGCACCACAGCGTCTTGTTGCGGTCGGAAATCCCGCGGCTTGAAAAATGCATCGCCGGAACGCAATGGATTGTGGCGCTTTCTAGCGATAACGACTCTCCCCAATCCAGTTCACGCGCCACCCCGATATTCTCGGAGCGCAACAGCCCAGCCACCCCAACCGGAACGACGATTGTCGAATCTCCACGAGCTGCCAGTTGGCGCAGTGTCGGCAAATCCAGGTGGTCGTAATGATTGTGGCTGATCAGCACCACGTCGATGCGCGGCAGATCTTCCCATGCTACTCCAGGAATTCTGCGCCGCCGTGGACCTGTCCACGACAAAGGACTCGCTCGTTCGGACCATATAGGGTCGGTCAGAATGTTGCAACCCCGTTGCTGCAGCAGCACGGTCGAGTGATTCACTAACGTGATTCGCAGGCCGCCTTCGACCTGGCCAGGCGGTACGGATGGCTCAACGTCCGAAACGAAACTGGGCGACGGTTCCGGCCGGCTCGTCAATTTCCATCGCAGCACCTCGTGAAGCCCGGGCACCTGGCGCGCATTCGGATTATAGAAGCGTTTCCCGTCAAAATGCTTCGGAAATCCCGGCTCGCTGGCGCCCTCGGGCATGGACCTAAAACAGTTTGGCGATCGCCCGCCGCAGTTCCCGAAAAATCTGATCGGGTGTTTTCGTGGCGTCAATGATTACGAAGTCGTAGCGCTTTGCCATGCGGTCCAAAGCCCGGATTACGCGCGTTTGATAGCGGACGAAACTGTCGTGCATATCGGCTCCAAAGCGCATGTCCATGCCGCTCTCCCAATGATCGAACGCGCCCCGCCCCAGCACCACGCGCGTGAGCAATTCGCGAACGTCCGCGCGCAGGTAGTAAATGGCATGTGGAACCAGCGCGAACCCGGCCACCCTCTCGATCCAGGTGCGGTCTTCGCCGCGCGCGATGGCGCGCGCCATCAGGGAAAAGATGTAGCGATCGGTCAGCACCACGAACCCGGCGCGCAGAGCGGGGATAATCTCGTTCTCCATGCGATCGGCGAAATCGGTGGCATAGTACAGCGTCATCGTAATCGGACCGAGCGTATTTCCTTTTTTGGCCTGTGAAATTCCCTTTCCCGCCAGCGCTCCTCGCGCCAGTCCGGTATCGAGCACGGCGTGCCCCTGGTGCTCCAGCCACGTGCGCAGCCGCGCCACCTGCGTGGAACGCCCCACTGAATCCGGTCCTTCGATGACGATTAGCTTGCCTTGTAAGTCGTCGCGATCGACGCCGGTCAGCGACTCGCTATAAAACTCGAGCGGCGGCTTTAGCAGCATCGATGTCTCCCTGGGAAGCTCTCAGCAGGTGGCCATTGTGCAGGTTCTCGCCCAATTCGCGCGTGGCGATCTCTCGCATCAGATGCTGCTGCTCTTCGATGGAGCCTGTGGCGTCGATCACATGGAATCCCACTTCTTCAATCATGGCTTCGTATTCGTCCAGAATGCGCCCCTGAAACAGCCGGAAACTCTCCTGCACGTTGCCGCTAAGTCCCAGATCCATGCCGGCCTCGTAATATTTGATGGCATCGCGGCCGCCCAGAATCCGTCCGATTGCGACCTCCAGCGGTACCCGGAAATAGAAAGCCAGGTTCGGCCGGACAGCGAATCGGTATAGGTTTCGGACCCAGCGCCGGCTCACGCCCCGCACCACATCGCGGGCAAACGCCGTATACGCATAGCGATCCGCGCACACCACCGCCCCGGCCTTGAGCAACGGCGTGATGTAGCGCTCCAGGCGGTCGGCGAAATCGGTGGCATGGATCAGGCTGAATGTCACCGGCGTGAACATGTTCTTCTTCTTGCCGCGCTTGGTGGTCTCGCGCACCAGAGGTGACGAATTCCACTCGCTGAACGCGACCGCGATGCGCTGCGAGCGCAGCCACTGGCTTAATAAGGATAGCTGCGTCGATTTGCCGGAGCCGTCAATTCCTTCCACCACGATGAGTTTGCCGCGGTGGCGATTCGGAACGAGAAGGGGCATAAGAGAGGCGGGCAATCCATTATAGCGAACCGTGGCGCGCACACTAGTTTTCGCAAGCCTGGGATCAGGCATAAATTGTGGGGCGGACCCCCTGGATCGGGTCGAGTGACGGGGATTGCGCCCCGCCACCCTCCCACACCACCGGACATGCGGTTTTCCGCATCCGGCGGTTGAACCAAGGGCATTCTTAG